>Ga0172381_10000669_pt1 | contig 41491 bp, 42 predicted proteins | sample Leawel6488metaG_FD_119754 | JGI IMG/M metagenome (GOLD analysis project Ga0172381, IMG submission 119754) | Leachate microbial communities from a municipal landfill in Southern Ontario, Canada - Leachate well 64-88 metaG | ecosystem: Engineered > Solid waste > Landfill > Unclassified | place... | reverse complement strand
TAAATATTGTATTTAAAATATTAAAAGAGGATTGAACAAAACAGAGCAGGGAAACTCTAAATATTTCCCTGCTCTGTTTTTTGTTAATCTTTGTTAAAAAGTGCTAGAAATATCTCTGTTAATTATAAAAATTTATTATTTTTGAGGAATATTTTCTTTTATAAATGCGATTTTTGTATCTAATTTGCTTTAATTCTAACTTTTCCGTTGAAATCACCGCATCAGGAGTAAACAGATTAAAATAATCAGAGTTAATGTTCTTTAATAGTTTCCCTGCATTAATGTATTCTACACGTACGTCTTTAATATTTTGTCTTAATAACACTAACAAAGGATATTCTATAGTATCTCCTCCCAATATTATACCAATATTATGGCATTTATTAATTTTTGCCAAATTTGCAACCGACGAATAATTATATTGGGTTTGTTCCTTAGCCATACGAAAATATTGTTCTATCCTTGTTTTTTTAAATATACTTTGTCTTGAGCATAAAGTTCTGGTTTCATTATGAAAAATTCGCTGAAAACTTGATAACATAACTATTAATATAATTATGTTAACTGCTGCTTCCTTTGATATCTCGGACAAAACCCTGCCTACAAAAGGAAAAATTAAAACAACAAGTGGCAGCTGAAGCCTGCTGCCCCATGGCTGCCATTTTAAAATAAAACAGAATAATAACGCCCCTGCGGTTAACGTCAGTAAATAGCTTGCCATTCCGTCTTTTTCTTTATATTTTTTAACCCCAAAGAAAACAAAAATACTTATTAATATTAGACAAAAATGTATCGGATTAGCGGCGATATCTTCATGATTGTTTGACTCATATACATGAAATTTTTCATTGTAATAGTTGGTTCGATTGTCATTAACATCAACACCTGCAAATTTGGCAATTTTTGTTATTATTCTTGTTTCTTGATTATTAATATCAACAGAAGATGTTTTTGTCTGTAAATAAATATTTTTAAGTACGCTTATAGCAAAATAGTTAGGTGTAAAAACTAAATTTTGTTGCATCTTGGCGTCATCATCAGGAGAAAAAGGAGACCCGAAAAGCTGATAATTTCTTACCCAATATCCTAAGTTTATGATAACGGAGATTAAAACAATTATCAAAATAGGTTTATATGCATTAATTTTAAGTTTTTTGATAATGGAAATTCCAAACCAAACTAAAAATGGCAATGCAAAAATGTAAGCTGTGCCTTTTGTCAAAAACGCTAACCCTAAACTTGCACCACAGGCAAATGAATTAATAATAATTGACCTATTATCATCAACTTGCGTTGTTTTTAATAAATAATACACAAAACAAACAAGCCAAAAACTTACGACTAAATCGTTTTGTGTACTTGTTGCCTGTAAAATTCCCATGGGAATTGACAAAGTAAGCATTGAAGCAAAAATCTGACCACGAATATTCGCTCCCAATAATTTGGCTATAAGAGAAACGCCTGTAATACTGCCTAGCATAGCCAACCATTGAACTAAATTCGCAAAGCGGTCACCTCCTGAAAGAATCTGAAAATGCATTATATTGAACTCAGCCAACGGTCCTGAATATAATTGTCTCAAAATACCGGTAGGATAATGTGCTATACTTGAATTTTGCATCCAATGGATTATACGGGCCATGTGATATGTCATAGAATCATAGTTGTTAGGTGCCGCAACAATAGCGGTTAGTCCGGTTGCAACAATATAAACGCCTGCAATTATACACATAATTTTTAAATATATATCCAATTTAGGAAACAATGGCAATTTAATATTTTTAAATATATTTTTTTTAAATAAAATATATAAAATTAAAGCTAAGATTAAGTCAATTATTCCCCAAGATAATGCAATACATTTAAAATTAATCAGTTTAAAAATACTTAAACCTTCGGTAATAGAAACTAATAAAAGTCCCAATATTATAGAAGCTGACAATGCAGCACTTCGCCAACAATTGTTCATTCCATAAACGATGGTGAATAATAAAATAAATGAGATTAAAATTACTAAAATAAACATAAAATTATTATATAATAAATAACAATTTACATTTGAATATTACGCTAATTATTCAAGCAACGTTTCATAATGAACGATGCACAAAGAGTTAAAAACGAAGGTGAAAAATTTAGATTAAGCAGCAAGCCCCAGAGCCGCTTTGTTGTAGTTAGCTAATGCAGTTGCACCTGTCATTTTCCTGGCGGCTTCTAATTGTGAAAGTTCACTTGTAATAGTTGCGAATTGATTTTGATAATTATTGACATTAGATAGTTTAGTACCGTCAGTTCCGGCACTTGCTTGTAAAGTTGTAAGTTGGGTGCTTATTTTATTTAAAATGTCATCAAGTTTATCATTACTGCCAATCTCAATACCCATTGCAGAAGCTAAACTATTAACTTCGGTTTTAATAATTGATTCTAATGGATTTGAACCACCTGATTTTTTAGTACCTTCTTGTTTTTCTTGAGCATCTTTAATAGCTAGTTGAGCTTGAGTTTCTGATGTATATTTTGATGGATCTAATCCCAAAGCTTGCAATTTCTTTTTTGTATCATCACTTAAAGTCGAAGAAGATGAACGTGCTGCACTGGTTGCTACACTTGAGCTGGCTACTGAGCTTACTGCATCTATGGACATAATTGGCCTCGATTCATTTTTAATAACTCTCACTTATATATATAAAGTATATACAAGATGTCAAATTTCAATTTTTAGAAAAATAGTTACATTCTTAACATTTCGTTTATTGTAAAATACAGATATGAAAAAAGTTTTTTATTAATATAATATGTATTAAGAAGGGGTAAACATATGAAAATTCAACCAATAACTAACGATTATAAACCAAGTTTTTCATCGGCAAAAATTAAGACCGTAGATGCAGGACTTCTTTTGAAAAGTTATTATAAAACGGGTTCAAATGCATGGGGCAGATTTTTAAGACATTCTATTAATAATATTGTGGAGGATTCCAATTGGTTAGATCCAAAATTAAAAGGGATTATTGCAAAAGAAAAAGGATATATTTACAGCCTTTCACCCGGCGACTTGAAAAAATACAATGAAATAGATAGTGAAGCAGTTTCTCAAGCTTTAAAGGTTTACAGATTTGGGCGTTATAGTACGGACTTCTCAGATTGGAAGGATAAATTTAATCAATTAGGCGGTTCAAGGTTTTTGGAGGAGAGACTTGGCAATTCCAAATTTTTAAATAAAAAAGAATTGCTTTCATTATTGAAAGAAGTTAGTGATAATCCTTCCAAATTTGAAGAGATTTTAGAAAAATTTACACATTCGTAATGAATTTTCCGCATCTTGACGTTGCCAATGAGTGCATTTCTGTAGTTTGGCTTTTTTACAAAAAAAGAATCTGGGGCGGAAGGATTCTACTGAATCGTAGGTGAGCGAGGGACGCGAACCGTACGAGTCAGTATGCCGATTTATCGGTTAACCTCGTTAGCGGCGACGGCGAGAGCCGATAGTAAATGTAAATTATCACATGGTTTGAGCTTTAGTGTCAGAGAGTTTGAGTCTTCTGTCTTATTAAGCAATTATTTCCAACAAAATTACCAATACGCTACATTGAAACAGCATAAGGTTGATAAGAAAAATAATTATAAAACTCTTCAAAGGTTTCAAAAGGTTTTTTAATTTCCCTTGTTGGAATATTTTTATTAAAAAGAATCAAAATTTCTTCTTTATCTAAAACCTTACTTTGCAAAATACTATCTATCATATGGTTTGCGTTAAAGGCAGGAACTGAACCGGGAGGATAACTCAAACTCAGGCTTAAAAATCTTTTAGCTAAATGAGGTTTTTTTGCTTCACCGCTTTTGTGGTAGCACGATACAATAATATCAGATACTATATCTTTATTTGTACTCATTGCATGTTTGCTGTTGTTATGTAAAATTTCAAAAACATTTAGGGCTTCATTAGTTAGCCTTTCTAATTTGTCAAGGTTTATTTGTCTTTTTGCAAAAGGTTTAAATAGGCTTTTTTCTCCTTTAAAAACTTTTTTTGAAAAAGTTTTTAATTCGTTTACAAGCCTCGTATTATTCATTCCAAAACTGACTGTATCTTGAAGCATAATGTTTTTCAGTATAATTCGTCTGTTGCCATCAGAAAGTCTGACACTAATATTATTTATAGATTCTAATTTCTCAATTGAGTTATTTGAATTAAATTTAGAATCTTGAATTTTTTTAATAAACATCCTCAATCCCTAGTTATTAGTTAACAAGAAAAGTATAATGAATAAATAAATAAATAACAATACCTAAGAAATATCTACTATTTATATAAAACCAGCCGGTAAATGCAGTATGTAGGCCAGGCAATGCCTGACTTTTATTTTCAAACTGCATAATTCGTTCATTGACTTGAAAGGTTTATGTTTCTAGGATTTAAGGCTAAATTTGTGAATTTCTGCTATGCACATTTTCGGGACGAAATCGGAATTTTTATGCACTTTGGCTCATTTTGTTTTCCGACTTCTGAAATCGGCAGGATTGCAATCCTGCCCTACTTTTCGCCTTTTGGACTTGACTTTTTGCCTACTCAACTTGCATGAAAAAATACACCCTGATTGCGTAAAAAACTCCTTGAACTTTTGTTCTAAGGAGTTTTTTATAAAGCTGGGGCTAGTAAGAGGAATCCGAACTTTTTATGAACAAAATCCTGCGGAATTCAAATTACTTTTACCAATGTTAAAAGAGTTAATTGCTTAATTTCTGTACGTAAAACTGCGGACTTTTGAAAATGTAAAAAATTTGTTATCATTATTTTATATACTTAAGGAGAAATAATGATAAATTTTAATAGTATAAAAACAACAATATCTGAAATTGTTAATGAAATATCTAAGGCTCTAAGTCAAAGTACTTCACTTATGCCTGTATTGGGATTAATCCGTCAATTTAAAACCTCAATAACCAGTGATTATGATTCTTTAATGAATCTACCACAGCCCAATAAAAGTAAAATTATGGGATTATATAATGATTTGAACGAGTTAGAATATTCTGTATATAGATATAATGAACTTTTGAAAGCTGATTTAATAAAAGAAGCTCAGGTTGAAGCCAATGTTATTAGTCAATTATCAGAAAAATTAATTACTAATTTTAATAGCAATATTGTAAATAAAACTGCAATTTCAAGTAAGACCAATACGACTTTAAATGCAAATAGTAATATCCAAGAGGTTTTAGATTTTTTACAAAAACATATTAAAAAAGTTGGTACCGAACAAGCTGTAAAAGATTTTCAAAGAGGTTTAAACATTTTAAATAAATATAATAAAAAATCTCCGATTGAAGCAAAACGTCCAGTTGAAGAAGACGGAATTTTAGGTAATCAGACTTATGCTTGCCTTGAAAATGTTTGTCAAAAATATACTCCACAAATTGTACAAAAATATGTTAGACGTGGTGCGGTTAATAATGCAATTTTTGATACAAAAAATGATGGAAGAATTGATACAGATAAAAAAGTTCTGAATATTTATAAAAATTTAGCAAAGGAGAAAACAAATGTCAGATGATGTTTTAAAGACAGGGATTAGCTATATAAAATATATTTGGCACGCAAATAGAGATAATCCATGTGAGCTTTGCGAAGATTTAGATGGGACTGAATATGAATTTGCTGATGAGATTCCAGATAGACCTCATCCCAATTGCAATTGTTATATAGAGGAAGTTTGTGAAAATGATTCAGAAGATGATGAAGAAATGTGTGATGGAATTGAAGAAGTAGAACAAAATCTTGAAGATGCAGATGAAGCATCTGGAGAAATTGAAAGTATGAAAGAAGATTCAGATGCAAATGGGGATGAAACAACTTCTTTAATGGGTGAAATACAATCATTTAGTGAGCAGGTAGAAGAAGCACGAGAAGAATTAATTGAAATGATAGAAAACTCTGACTTTGCTGAAGAGTATTTAGCTTCTTTCTCAGATTTGCTTACCCCGATTGATATTTCTATGGTGCTTACTTTGGGGCAAGACGTATTGTATGTGGTAAATGAAGTAATTGCTTCTTACCAGATATTTGAAGATTATAAAGACCAACTACAAGCCCTCCGAGATGCAGGATTATGTGATGAATGTACCGACAAATTTTACCATGCAAATGCTAATTATGATTGTACAAAAAGAAGCGAAGTCGGGGAAATTACAGCTAAAATTTTAAGTATCTTAAAAGAAGTTTGGGATTTAATTGATAAAATTAGCCATAAGAAAATGTCAGCTCAAAAAGCATGGGACGACAGCATGGGCGATTTGAGAGCAGATTGGTATGGAATCCAAAAAGCTAAAGAACAAATGAATTCTGAGAAAGACTTAAAAATGTCTGAAATTCGTGATATTTTTATGCCGAAAAAATAAAGTTTTCATATTATAATACATCTATGAATACTTTTTTAAAAATGCTAAAAATATTAATGAAGATAATTTTTTGTGGCATATTGTGCTTGTTCTTTTTTAGTTCAATTTTTATTGATAGAATGGTTTCAGGAGCTAGTGAAGAAACTTTATTAATGGCAATATTTTCATTAGTGATGATTCCACTGACCTGTATAATATTTTTTGTAAAGTCAAAATGGTACTTTAAGGTTTTATATGTATCAATTCTATTCGGTTATATAAATTTGCCTTTTATTTTACCAAAGTCAAGATTAGCTTGGGACAAAGACCAATGCTATGATGATGGCTATTGCAAAGAAGGTTTGAAATGGGCTGGAGAAATTGTAACTGAAGAATATTGCCTAAAGCATAAATTAACTTGGGACGAACGAAATAGAAGTTGTGATATGTATGCCAATACTAAACAAAAGGGACCAAAATGAAAGATTTAAAAAAAATAATATTATTAATTCTTGTCCTTATTATATTATTTTTTACGTTTAAAATCATTCAAAAAATAAAGTGTTTCATAGATGAAGATTTTTGTGTAGATACAGGGATTTGTGCTGAAGGATTGAGATTTGGGGAAAATATATTGACTAAAGAATATTGTTTAAAAAAACATTTTAAATGGGATGATAAAAGAAAAGAATGTGATATGGCTATTGAATCGAGAACCTGCAGAGAGCAAGGCTATGAATGGATTACCACAGAAGGTAGATGCAGCAATAAAATTATCAAAAATTGGTAAAATTTATACCTACAGTAAAAAACTCCTTGAACTTTTGTTCTAAGGAGGTTTTTATAAATCTGGGGCGGAAGGATTCTACTGAATCGTAGGTGAGCGAGAGACGCGAACCGTACGAGTCAGTATGCCGATTTATCGGTTAACCTCGTTAGCGGCGACGGCGAGAGCCGATAATCAGGTTCGGACCTTGCCCTGGTTATGCAAAAAACTCCTTGAACTTTTGTTCTAAGGAGTTTTTTATAAATCTGGGGCGGAAGGATTCGAACCTCCGGATGCCTGGACCAAAACCAGGTGCCTTACCGCTTGGCTACGCCCCAATAGGTCATATACTTAATTCTACCCGCTAAACCAGCTTTGTCAAGTTGAATTAAGCATGATAAATACAGACAAATATTCAGTTGAAGTGCCAAAAAATCAAGAAAAAGCCCGATTAATTACAATCGGGTCATAGCTGAATCGTGTTAAGTATAAAGTTTTAAAGAGTATTGTACGCTCTTTATTTCTTTATATACGTTATACATTATTATGCTTCTTTTGGGTATTAGACACGTGGCTATAAATTTACACCCGAATTGAAATTTCTTGATTTTTAAGCTCTTTTTTTAACGTTTTAACCGGTAATGTATCGTAATGAAAAATCGAAGCCGCCAACGCCGCATCAGCACCCGCTGAATTAAATACATCGACGAAATGCCCTACTTCCGCTCCCGCACCGCCCGAAGCGATTACCGGAATATTAACGTTTTCAGCCACAAGTTTTGTCATCTCTAAGTCAAACCCATCTTGGGTCCCGTCTGCGTCCATTGAGGTAAGCAAAATTTCACCCGCTCCTAGTGCCTCGGCTTTTTTTGCCCAATCTAAAAGTTTGAGGCCGGTATTTTTCTGCCCCGCATTGATAAAAACGTAAAAATCTTCCCCGATACGCTTTGCATCAATTGCCACAACGACACACTGCGAGCCAAAATATTCTGAAGCCTCTTTGATTAATTCTGGGTTTTTGACCGCTGCGGAGTTTATGGCAACTTTGTCGGCACCTGCTGAAAGCAGGTGCCGCATATCGTCAATCGATTTAATCCCGCCACCCACGGTAAAAGGAATAAAAGTCTGTTTCGCAACCTGCTCAACCATCTTTACGGTTGTTTTTCTGCCCTCATTTGTTGCCGTAATATCAAGAAAAACGAGTTCGTCGGCACCTTCGTCCGAATATTTTTTCGCCAATTCAATCGGATTGCCCGCATACTGCAGGTTCTCAAAGTTAATTCCTTTGACGGTTTCACCGTTTTTCACGTCCAAACATGGGATTATGCGTTTAGCTAACATTTTCGTCCTATTGATTTGATGGGCTGAAGCCCATCCTACTCTTTTTGCGACCCTATTTTAATTTTACCATTTTTTGCCATGCCTCTTTGCTTCTTTAAAGGCTTTCTAATGCTGCAATTTTCATTTTGTCTGTGTCGGGAAATTTTCCTGTCCAAATTTCAATTGCCTTTGCGGCTTGATTGATTAGCATATCAAGCCCGCTAATCGTTTCAAGTCCGTATCCTCTGGCTTTTTCAAGCAGAAGAGTTTTTGTCGGGTTGTAAACTATATCGTAAATTACGGTGTTTTTGTCCAGATTTTTGACGGTTTCGTAAGCCAAAGGCATCTGGTCGGCAGAATTTCCCTTCATGCCAATCGGCGTTGCATTGACTATCATGGCGGACTTGAACAATTCTCCGCTGCTTTGCATCTGGTACAGTTTGAACGTAACCCCGGGGAAAGTTTTCCTGAAATAATTAATCGTTTCGGACGTGTTGATTATATTTCTTGAAAAGAAATTAACCTGCTTAACTCCGAGTTCAATCAAACCCACCGCCGCGGCTCTCGCGGCTCCGCCTGTTCCCAAAATACTTACATTGGAACCGTTCAGTTTTTGTTGAATTTCGGCGGGAATTGCTTTTTGAAACCCGTAAATGTCGGTGTTAAACCCGTGAAAAGTCCTGTCAGTGCGTATTTTAATCGTGTTTACGCATCCTGAAACGTCGGCCGATTTATCCACATGGTCAAGGAATAGTGCCATAGGAACTTTCAATGGAATTGTTACGTTGAAACCATTGTAATCATTGGCTTTTAAAAATTTTATCCGCGAAATCAGCTCCTCGGGGGGTGTTTCCAAAATTTCATAAGTTCCGTCAATTCCCAGACTTTTCAGCCCTGCCCTGTGAATAATTGCAGAGATTGAATGCGAAAGGTTATATCCGATTAAACCTAATTTATACGCCATGCTTAAATTCCTTTTTATTTTTTTTATCACATCATCCTGAACTTATTTCAGTATTGTTTGATTATACCAAGAACTCGGCATTTTGTACAATGTTAAAATTTTTCTCGCAAGCTCAAAATTTATTCCTCTTCCATCGGCCTTTTGTAACTGCATTCCTTTTTTGAACATTCGATTGTGTTGCCGCGTTTTAAGAATTTTTTGACCAGCAAAGATTTACATTCGGGGCAGGTTTCACCGGTAGGCTCATTCCACAGGACAAAATCGCAATCAGGGTATTTGTTGCAGCCGTAAAATATTTTTCCAAACTTGGATTTCCTTTGGACGATTTCACCTTCGCAGCCTGCTTTGGGGCATTTTACACCTGTTGTTATAACTATCCGTTTTCTGTTTTTGCATTCTTCGTTTGTACATTGCAAATATTTACCGTAAGGTCCGACTTTAATAATCATTTCGGAACTGCACTTTTCGCATTTTTCATCGCTTTTCTCAGGCTCCGGAGCTTCGCTGCCGTTCAAAGGCATCATTGTTTTACATTCGGGATAGCCGGAACAGCCCAAAAATTGGGTTCCGTAGCGGCTGTTTCTCACGAGCATCACTTTGCCGCAGTTTGGACACATAACTTCGCTTTCAATGTTAACTTTTTCCATATTTTGCTTTGCGTTATTAACGGTTTCAATGAATGGTCCGTAAAATTCCTTTAAAACGTTGTTCCAGACGGCTTTTTTGTCGGCAATCGCATCTAATTTATCCTCCATGCCGGCCGTGAATTTATAATTCATAATATCAGTAAAATGTTCCACTAACTGTTTTGAAACAGTCCGGCCTAAGAGCGTTGGAGCGAGTGCTTTTTCGATTTTTTCAACGTAGCCTCTGGTTTGAATTTTTGTAATGATTGATGCGTAAGTCGAAGGACGCCCGATGCCGTTTTCTTCAAGAGCCTTAACCAGAGAAGCTTCTGAAAATCTTGGCGGAGGCTGGGTGAAATGCTGTTTCGGGTCAACCTTTTTGCATTTTAAGATGTCACCCTTTGCAAAGTCAGGGATGGTTTTTTTGTTCAAATCCTCTTCATCCTCACAGTAAACTTTTAAAAATCCGTCGAATGTAACCTTGCTTGCTCCGACTTTGAGTGTGTAATCACCCGCTTCAATGTCGATTGAGGTGTTTGAAACGTTTGCATTCGACATTTGAGATGACATAAATCTATCCCAAATCAATTTGTAAAGCTTGTGCTGTTCGCCTGTAAGGTATTTTTTTACACTTTCGGGAGTTTTCTCCGGATAAGAAGGCCGAATTGCTTCGTGGGCGTCCTGAACATTTTTCTTACCTGCTTTAACGTAATTATTCGGCTCTAGAGGGTAATATTTTTCGCCGTAATTTTTCAGGATAAAATCTTTTGAAGCCTCGACGGCATCATCTGAAATCCGCACGGAGTCTGTTCTCATATAGGTGATTAAACCGACTGAGCCTTCATCTCCGAGTTCCATCCCTTCGTAGAGTTTTTGGGCAACCTGCATTGTTTTTGAAACCCCGTAGCCCAATTTTGAACTTGCTTCTCTTTGCAGAGTTGAGGTTATAAAAGGTGCTGAGGGTCTTCGAATACTTTCACGTTTTGTTATTTTGGAAACTTCATATTTGGTGCTTTTGTCGCTCAAAAAATCTACAATTTTTTGAGCTTCGGCTTGATTATTAATCTCAATTTTTTTGTTTTTGTACTTGGAGAGTTCGGCCTCAATTGTTGTTCCTTTTTGGTCGAGTTCTGCCAAAATTGACCAGTATTCAACGGGGGTGAAGGCTTCAATTTCGTCTTCTCTTTCGCAAATCATGCGAAGTGCGACGGACTGAACTCTGCCGGCTGAAAGTTTGTAGTTTCTGAGTTTTTCCCAGAGGACGGGGCTTATCTTAAACCCGACGAGTTTATCCAGAATTTGTCTTGTGTGTTGGGCTTTGACAAGAGCCATGTTAATATTTCTTGAATGTTCAACAGCGTATTTTACGGCTTTCGGGGTGATTTCGTTGAACTCAATTCTGTAAATCTTTTCTTCAGGCACATCAAGAACCTGACGGACATGCCATGCAATTGCCTCTCCTTCACGGTCGGGGTCGGATGCGAGATAAACTTTATCACATTTTTTTGCAACTTCGTTTAACCTTGTAACAACCTTTTTCTTTTCAGGGATTATGACAAAAGTAGGTTCAAAATCATTTTGAATGTCAAACCCGAGGGTTTTTGGCGGTAAATCTCTAATATGGCCGTAACTTGCTTCAATTAAGAAATTATCACCCAAAATCTTTTTAATCGTTTTTGATTTGGCGGGTGACTCTACAATCACCAGAGCTTTTTCGCCTTTTGGGGATTTTTTTGTTGTTTTCATCTTAATTTCTTCGGTGGTTTTTTGGGGTTTTGTTGTTTTTGTCGTCATTTTTACTCTTCTTTAATATTAGTCGCTATAAAATTATAACATGCATAATATTTTGTGCAAATTTTATCGATTATGCATAAATTTTCCCTAGTGGTGTTACAAAATATTTACAAAAAGTCTTTAAAAAGTAATTTTTGAATATTTTGTTTTTATAATGAAATTTATAGTGAAGTGAAGCCCAAAAGCATAAAATTTGATTACTTTTGCCGGTCTGAGTCGCGGATTGTAACAAATGTAAAGTTGAATTTAAAATCCGCAAATGCTTTTCTGGAGTGCAATACGGCACTATTATAAAAAATAATATAAAAAAATAATAAGAAAACTAGCAAAAAATTTTTTGGACATGTTTTCTATGAATGTTACTAAGTAAAAAAAAGAAAGGACGTATTAGAATGGGAATTACACAAGTAGGAGCAGATGTTGCACAAAAGGTTTATCAAGCACCTAAATTTGTACCAAATGAGGTTAGATTATCTTTACAACAAGCAAAGCTCACACAAGAAATTGAAAAGGTTAAAGAATCATCAAAAGGTATGGCTTTAGAGTTTGTAAAGGACATTACAATAAGGCCAATACAAAAAGCAATCAAAAATTATGTTGATGATATCAAATTGAGAAAAGAAATCTTAATTGAGGAAAAAACAGCTATCAAAGCAAAAATTGCCAAACTGGAAGAAGAAAATCAGAAAATTGCTGAAAAATTTGCAAAAGAAGAAGCTGAAGTGGCAGAGGACAACGCAAGGATTACAGATGAAAATCTTAGTGAACATATAGTTCAAGCCTCTAAATTAAGCGATGCTCACGAAAAAGGGGAGCATTACTACAAGGGGATTGAATTATTAGATAAAATAGCCGCAAAAAAAGCTGAATTGACAAAAGTTGATGCTAAGTTGGAACGAATTACTAAAAAATTATCTAAACTACGTTCCGAAATTCGTGAAAAAGCTTTAGCGAAGGAAGCGGAAATTAAAGATGCCTTCGAAACAAAAGACGCCGCAATTAAAGAAGGTGCATATGCCGCAGAAGTAATAACAAGGGCTAAAAATATTTCTAACATCAGGAGAGCAAGATTAAAAGCTGAAGATAAACTTAATAAGCTTCACGCTAAGACTGACTCTCGGCGTTTAGGTACATTTGCAGAGGCTAAAGTCAAGCTTTCAAATCTTCAAGATAAGGCTGGTTCAAAACTTGCTGAAGTAAAGGCTGAACAAGAGTTAACAGAGGTTTGTCAAAATATTAATAATTTTAGCAAACTTAGACTTAGCCTACAAAAAAGCCTAGTCGAAAGAGTAGCGGATAAAAATAATTTTGGTGAAAACAAAGTTATAAACATTTTTGAATAACAACAGGTATAATCTTAAATAACAAAAGAGCATGGTGTTTCACAAAACGCTATGCTTTTTGTTATTCAACAAACTTTATACCTCTCGCCTTCGATTTGTTTGATTGAACCTTTGAGTTCAAGACCGGTGAGGCAAACCAGCAGGTTATTAAAGTCCAGACCGGTTTCTGAGGAAATTTTATCAAACCCTTTTGGCTCTATTTCAATCGAGGTTAAAACCTTTTTTTCGTCTTCCGAAAATTCACAAAGGGCCATTTGTAACTGTTTTTCAGCCTTGATTTCCCAGTTTAAAGCATTCAGAATATCAGCGGCACACGTAACCATCGCCGCTCCCTGTTTTAAAAGCTTGTAAATCCCCTCTGTGTTTGGGTTAGAAACAAGCCCCGGAATACACATCAACTCTCTTCCCTGCTCCAGGCACAAATTCGCTGTAATCAACGCCCCGCTTCTTATTGCCGCCTCCGCAACCAGCGTTCCGTAAGAAAGCCCCGAAACAATTCTGTTTCTTTGAGGAAATCTGAAAGGCAGCGGCTCAAATGTCGGAAAATACTCGGTTACAACAGCACCGCAACCATCCTCAATCCTTTTATAAAGCTCCCGATTTGAGGTCGGGTAGACAAAATCAAATCCGCTTGCCGTAACTCCGATTGTCTTGAGGTTGTTTGCCATAGCACCTTGATGTGCGGTTGTGTCAATTCCGGATGCAAGCCCCGAAACCACGCAGACATCAGTGTTCCTGAGCTCGGTTAAAATTTTTGTCAAAACGTCTTTGGCGTTTGTACTCGCTCTTCGTGAGCCGACGACCGCAATGGTTTTTTCTAAGTTACAAAGTTTCAAGTCGCCCTTAAAGTACAATACAGCAGGCGGGTCTGGAATATTTTTGAGCATGCAGGGATAATTTTCGTCATCAAGGGTCAAAAATGAAAGGTTTCTGCGGATAATTTCATCCAAAGCTTTGTCGGGATTGGTTTTCGCCCTTTTTTCAATGAATGTTTGGGTTTTTTTTACACTGAGTCCTTCGATTTGCGACAAATCCGCCAACGAAGCCCCGTAGGCGGTTTCAATATCTCCAAAGTAATTGTACAGCCTTTGCACAAACTTGCTGTCAATCTCTTCTATTGACGAAAAGGCTATCCAAAATTTTTTTTGCTGTTGGGTTGGCGAATCCAGCCTGCTCTTCTCGCTTTTCACTTCTCGCTTCTCACTTTATGAATTCGTTCGATTGTTTCTTTGATTGCCTTAATTTCCTCATCAGGAAGGTCAAATTTTATGTAATTCTCAAAGTATTCGAGGGCGTCTTCGTAGTCATTTCGAGCCAAAAACAGCACTCCTGCCTTTTTGTAGGCAGGATAGAAAGCTTCGCTTACCGTGATTGCCTTCAAATAATTAGAAAGTGCTTTATCTATTTCATTGTTGGTCTCATAAGCCTGTCCGATATAATAATGGACCCATTCGTTATCTTTTTTATACTCGATTACGTTTTCAAAATTTTCTATCGCCAAATCGTAGTTGCCGAGTTCAAAATATATCCTGCCCAAATCGTAATAAGCATCGTAGTTTTCGGGTTGTTCTTCAAGTATTTTGTCAAGTTCGTCGATTGCTAAATCAAGTCTTGCATCTTCCATATAAACTCTTGCCAAATAATGTTTCAGGACAAGGTTTTGAGGCAGTTCATAAACTCCGGTTTGCAAAAGATCTACTGCATTGGCAAAATCTCTCTGTCTGAAATATAAATCAGCCAGATTTATGTAGGCTTCGGCCAATTTCGGATTAAGGCTTAAGGCTTTCAGGAAAAACTTTTCGGCCTGTTCGTATTCACCGATATAGTAGTATGAAAGAGCCAGATTATTGTACAGTTCTACGTTGCCGGCCTCTTTTTCCAATATTCTGCTGAATGCGTCAATAGCTTTTTCATAATCTTTGTTCTTGAATAATTCAATCGCTTTTTTAATTTTACTATCCATGTTTTTATTCACCGTTTAACCTAAAACAAGCTCTCATCTTTGTTTTGTGCCTTGCCTACATCCTTAATTACCGTTTTTGTATTTCCTTCTGCGTAGAAGTTTTTCGGTTTTAAGATTATTTTTATTTTGTCGGCGTAAATCGTTTTTATGTCTTCGGTTATGCTTGAACGGCCGGTGAAGTAAATTTCATTCGGCTTATTTGTCTTTTTATCGGGATAGAAAGTGATTTTCGGCCCCTTGGCATAGTAGTCTTTGAACCAAACCTGAACATTTCCGCTGCCTAAAAAAGTGTTCGATTTTTTGTCATATTGCTGGTAATCGCCCTTTAAAACAAGCTTGGAGCCGTCGTCTAAGATGGCGTTTGATGTGGTATGTCCCATGGCGATTAATTCTTCCGAAAGAGGGCTGTAAATGAAGTGGTCAGCCATTGCAAGGTGTTTTTCCTGTTTGATTCTTGCAGTGCCAATCAGGTCAATTCTCTGCAAATCACCGTTTTTGTTAGTTTTGATTATCGCACGGTTTGAAAAAGTTTCCAACTCTTTATAATGTATAATCACACTGCCGTTGGCTTTCATAACGTTTGATTTTGTATCGTACTCTTGATTGTCTGCGGTTATTATAACAATGGGTTCTTTGCCGTCAAAGATGGTTGTTTGGGTTGCTCCTTCAGCTTTTATAACCTTATTTATCAGGGAAACTTTCAAAATATTCGATTTAACTTCACGTTTTTTATTGCCTTTAATCTCGTAGGCGTAAGGTTTTTCATAAAAAGTCGCTGTGTCAAGCTTGTTGTCTTTTGTTATAGTGACATCCGCCTTATCGCCCAAAACTCTTACATCGTCGATAGACACCCGAACATCGCCTTCGGCTTTCATCTTGTTATCTTTTTCAGAAAAAGTTTGGGTTTTTGACTGGATAATCAGGTCGGAAGCAATTGCAGAAAGCCCCAAAAATACAGTGATTACAGTCAATATAGTTAAAATCTTTTTCATTTTTTCTCCTTCAATTTATACAATTTTGTAACGGTTTTTCCGATTATTTTGAAATCGGCATAATCGGGGCTTATGACAGCCTTATCCGCCGTTGCAATGAGTTCGTTGTTTCTGTTAATTTTAATGTGTCCGTCTGCGATAACGTCTTTGTCCGAGCCTGACCATGTAAGCCTGTCGCAGTAAAGCGACGTTCCGTCTTTTATCACTATATGAGTGTCGTTGTAGAGTATGATTTGCTTTTTAATCTCGTTGTATGTGCCTTTTGAGGACTCAAAGCTCATGGAAACTTCGTTGCTGGAATAAAAATTTCCGGTTACGTTTTCAAGCAGAGCGACTTTGTTGTCGCTGTTGTAATAGCCTGTTTCGCCGTAAATTTCCCAATATTTTTTATCGCCTTTCGTTTCGGTAAGAATAATGCTCGAAATGTCCAATTCTTGACGATTTTCCGTTCCAACCAGCTGTTCGCGGTTAAAATTACGGGTAATTATTCCTGCAGAAATAAATGCCCATGTAAGTACCCCAACGACCGACAAAACCAAAGCTAAATAAATTGTTCTTTTTTTACCTAATTTTTTAAAGTCCATATTATAAGTTTATCATAAATGGAGGGAATAGTCGGAAAATAATTTACTTATGTTAAAGTTTTGGCATAAAACATAGATTTTGTTGTAAAATTGTTCATGTCATTGCATGTCTTTGCGAGGAGCAAACGCAGTGAGCGATGCGGCAGTCCAAAAAACAAATGACTTGCTTGGATTGCTTCGGCTAAAGCCTCGCAAAGACAAACAAAAAATAAACACCTGCATGTCGTTGCGAGGAGCAAATGCAGTGAGCGATGCGGCAGTCCAAAAAACAAATGACTTGCTTGGATTGCTTCGGCTAAAGCCTCGCAAAGACAAATAAAAAATAAACGCCTGCATGTCGTTGCGAGGAACGAGTGTAACGAGTGACGAAGCAATCCAAAAAAAAGGCAATAAATGGAGCAATTTAAACAATATTACATTTATATAATGACAAATTTTGAAAACGGGACACTTTACACAGGCGTGACTAATGATTTAGTCAGAAGAGTTTATGAACATAAAAACAAATTAATTGAAGGATTTACAAAAAAATACGAATTAGATAAATTGGTTTATTTTGAAGTTTTTGGTAGTATTGAATATGCCATCTTAAGAGAAAAGCAAATAAAAGGCGGGTCGAGGAAAAAGAAATTGAATTTAATAAACAATTTTAATAAAGAGTGGAAGGATTTGTACGAAGATATTATTTGAATTTGGATTGCCGCGTCGCTTCGCTCCTCGCAAAGACATGAACGGCTTGAGGAAGGGACAAAAACATTTACCCCCTCGCAAAGACATGAACGGCTTGAGGAAGGGACAAAAACATTTACCCCCCTCGCAAAGACACAAATGGGAAGTAGGAAATGACAGAACAAAAAACTCTAATTTTAATAGATGGACATGCATTGGCATTCAGGCAGTTTTTTGCACTTGAACGTACCGGCATGAAAACTACGGACAATCAGCCTACGTGGGCAGTTTTCGGGTTTTTTAAGGCTGTTTTCGATTTGCTGAAAAATCAAGACATAAAGCCGGATGCTATTACAGTTGCTTTCGACGTTGGCCGAAAAACATTCAGGGTCGAAAAATACGACCAGTACAAGGCTAATCGGGAAACAATGCCCGATACCCTGAGAAGTCAGATGGGGCTTATCTTTGAAGGCTTAAAGGCTTTCAATATCCCGATTTATACTAAGGAGGGCTACGAAGCTGACGATGTTATCGGAACAATTTGCGATAAAGCCACAAAACTGGGGCATAAAACGCTTATTTTGACCGGCGATCAGGATTCCTTTCAGCTGATTGACAAGGACGAATTTGTAAAAGTTTTAATCCCTTCAAAAGGTGAATTAATTGAATATAATTGGGATAAGGTTTACGAAAAATTGGGGGTTTATCCTAATCAGGTTGTGGATTACAAAGGTTTAAGGGGCGATACGTCCGACAACATCCCCGGCATCCGTGGAATTGGCGAAAAAACCGCTCAAAAATTACTGTCCCGTTACCCGAATATGGAAGAACTTTTTGCACACTGTGAAGAAATCCCTGAGAATGCTGTCAGGCAAAGAATTTGCGACGGCAAAGATATCGGAATGTTGAGCAAAGAACTTGCAACAATCGTAAAAGATGTGGATATTGATTTTGATTTTAAGCATACCCACATTGAACTGCCAAACATTGATGAAGTAACGGAATTTCTCAAAAAAATGCAGTTTTACAGCTTTATTCGCGGGATTGACGGAATTTTGGGCAGCTTTGATAAAGAGGGAGCGGGGAACAGGGAAATGGGAAATGGGAAATGGGAAATGGGAACGGGGAAAGGGGAACAGAACCGTTCGACCGTTCAACCCTCCAACACTCCAACCCCCCAACCTTCTAACCCTCAATTCGGGCAAATGCAGCTCGGCCTGTTCTCTCAGGAAGTTAAAAACAAGATAAATAAAGACAACGAAAAATTTGAAGCAAAAGCGATTACGACAAATGACGGCTTGAAAGAACTTGTTGAAACACTCAAAAAACAAAAACTTATCGCAATTGATACCGAAACGACTTCCGTGAACATTCAAGAGGCAGAACTTGTTGGCATTTCGGTTGCATTTGATGGAGAAAAACCTCTCGCCTCTAGCCTTTCGCCTCTCACTTACTATCTTCCCGTTTCACATCAATTCGGCGAACAACTTGAGTTAAAAGAAGTTTTGGGTGCTTTGAAACCGATTTTGGAAGACGAAAACATTAAAAAAACCCTGCAAAATGCTAAGTTTGACTATAATATCCTGCAAAATTACGGGATAAAAATTAAGGGTATAGTTTTTGATACAATGCTTGCAAGCTATATCAAGGACCCGACGAGAAAACACGGGCTTAAGACCCAATCATTGGAACATTTAAATCATGTTATGCAGGAAATAACAGAGCTTATTGGTTCGGGCAAAAACCAGATGACGATGGAGTGTGTTCCGGTTGAGGATGCAACGGCTTATGCTTGTGATGACGCCTTTGCAACGCTTGAGTTGACAAAGTTCTGGCAAAACAATTTGGATGAAAAAGAATTGAAACTTTTGTATGACGTTGAAGTTCCGCTTTCATTGGTGCTTGCACAGATGGAGTATGACGGGGTTTCGGTTGATGTTGAATATCTGAATAAACTTTCTGCGGAATTTAGCTCAAAACTTGCAGAGCTTGAAGGAAAGATTTTTGAAATTGCGGGTATCCCGTTTAACATAAATTCGCCAAAGCAGGTTGGAGAGATACTTTTTGACAGACTTAATATTGTATCAAGAAAAAAACGGGGAAAATCGGCCTATTCAACAAGTGCGGAAATTTTAGAGGAACTTGCTCAGGAAAATAAAATTTGTGAATATTTGCTTTTGCACCGTCAGTATTCAAAATTAAAATCGACATATACGGATTCCCTGCCTCAGCTGATAAGCAGAAAAGACGGGCGTATCCATACGAATTATAACCAAACTGTAACCACAACAGGGCGTTTGTCGTCCTCCAACCCGAATTTGCAGAACATTCCCATAAGAACCGAAGAGGGAAATAAACTCAGGCAGGCATTCATTGCAAAAGACAGAGAAAGGGGGCTTCTGCTTTCGGCTGACTATTCGCAAATTGAACTTCGGCTGCTCGCTCATGTTTCAAGAGATGATAATTTGATTGAGGCGTTTTGTTCGGGCGAAGACGTCCACGCCAAAACCGCAGCAAGCGTTTTTGAAGTTCCGCTTGAGGGTGTTACAAAAGATATGCGGTACAAAGCAAAGGCCGTTAATTTCGGAATTATCTACGGGCAAAGCAAATATGGGCTTGCAAAATCTCTCGGCATAGCACCGTTTGCAGCAGAAATGTTTATCGAAAAATACTTTGCGACTTATCCGAAAGTCCGCGAATATATGCAAAATACGATTAAATTCGCACACGAAAACGGTTATGTGGAGACGATTTTCGGGCGTAAAAGGTATTTGATGAACGACCTTGCAAGTCCGAGCCACCCGATAAAAGAAGCAGCGGAGCGTGCTGCGATTAACCAGCCGCTTCAAGGAACCGCTGCGGATTTAATCAAGATGGCTATGATTGAACTTGATAAAAAATTAAAAGAAAATAATCTGAAATCAAAGATGATTATGCAGGTGCATGATGAATTGATTTTGGAGGTCGAATCAGGCGAATTGGAAAAAGTGAAAAAACTTACGCTTGAAGCTATGGAGCTTAACCAACCGCTTTTGGTGCCTCTGGTGGTTGACGTAAGCGTTGGAAAAAGCTGGCTGGAAGGATAATCGAAAGGTTGATAGGTCTAATGGTTGAAAGAGTTAAACGAAAAATTTTTGTGCTTTTTTTGATTTTTTATATTGGCGGCAGTGCCGCACCGGTTTCGTGTGCCAACAATTACAATTACCCGCCTTTGAAAACCACCTTGCCTCCGATTTCGCAAATTTCGTCACCGCCACCGCCTGTTGCACCTCAGCCGGTTGATTTCGGCAATTGCAATAAGTTTTTTAAAATGGACAGCCGGAAGCTTTTTTACCTGACTCTCGCCGGGGCAAATGCAAACAGATTCAGGATTGATGAAATTCAAAGCAAAAGTGCTTATGTGCTTTTTACCGTTGCCCAAAGGCAGTTTTTAGCGAGCGTGATAACAATTGACTCGCAAAATTCAATGTTAAAGATAACGCCCTGCAATAATATCTACTATTTTCCGGCAGGAATTGTCCAAAATATGTTCAAATATATTGAGCTGAATACGAATACCCCGATTGAAAAGCTCGGAGTTTTGAGCGGAGTATTGTAACATTTTATTTACAAACCGGCAAAAATTTTTTTCAGGCGGTTTTAAACAAACGTTAGGCAGTTTTAAACAAACGTAATTATAAAAAGGAGTTAAAAAATGATATTACCTGTAAGTTATTCACAACACCAAACAAAACCGTATAAACAAAATTTCTGTGCGAATGTTTTCAAGCCGGTCGGAAGCAAGGTTTTAGATTCGGAAAATGTAAGTCAAGCGATTGGTATGTTTCAAACCCTGGTTAAAGACCTATACTATGGCGAAAATTTTGTGATGACCGAATTTGGAATAAGTTCTGAAAAATTTCTTGAAGGAACTCCGTTCAATTTTTTTAATTATACTTTTAGACCTAAACAATCCAGCGTTAAAACATTGAAGGAAATGGTAAACGTCATTGCTGAAAAGTTTCCTGACGTTGCTGCCAAATTGCGTTAATAAGGCATAATTCTTCTCCCGTGGCCGCATTTTTAAGGATGTGGGTTGAGGTTTCATTTTCTTCGTCAAGCTGTACTTGAGAAACAATGTTGTGTCCGAACGCTATTTCTTTTTTGTATGCAATGTCGAGAGTTTTTAGCCTGTGTTGGGCTTTGAACTCAAAAGGCAGTGCCTCAAACGCCCAGATAACGTAATTTGCATTGTTTACATGGCTGTTAACGTCAATATCGTCGTATCTGATTTCAAAGGTTTTTTCGTAATCAACTTTTTCAATCGGTGTAATTTTTTCAAACTCCATATCGGTTTCTCTTTTTTCGTATGCAGGCATGAAGTCTATTTCTTTTGAAAGCGAAACAGGCCTTTTAGTCTCCAAATTAACCAGCATCCAGTTGCTTGAAGCTCTGCCGAGCCTTTTTTTGTTGTCGGAAGTCCAAATTTCGAAATCACGGTTTGCTATTATTTTTGAGTACCCTCTTGCTTCTGTTTTTATCATAATTTCTTTAAGCTCCTGCGGGTAATCGTCAAATTCCATGTGATATTTAACCAAAAACCAGCCGTAATTTCTCGGATAAGTAAAGGAATACCCGAATCCAAACAATTCTGCGTTTATAGTCGCAGCATCCTGCATCAGATTTAAAAGTGCAGAGGGTTTTAAAACCTGCTTAAAATCCACCTCGTAATAAGCAATCGGATAAACCTTCGACCAGAAATATTTGCTGTCTTCAATTTTTGTTAGTGTTTTAGTTTCCATTTATAATTTTTTCCAAAATAGGCAATAACTCTTTTAAATCCTCTTTTGCACTGTCAAATACAATCGCTGTAGTCCCGTTCAGACATAATTAACCTCCGAAAGGATACGTTTTCCGATATTTTTTTTGAGATATTTTTTGAACGCAATATCAACCTTTATATTAAAAGTTTTATTTAAAAATTCTTCCAAATTTAACAATTTAAAAAAAGTCAGCCCCTTTTTATGGTCGAGAAGGAGGTCGATATCACTGTCCTTTGTCTGTTCTCCGTGCAAATAAGAGCCGAAAAGCCCTATTTCCGTGATATAATAGTCATTTTCCAAAATGGGTTTGAGTTCTTTTAATATTCTTAAAATTTCGTCTTTATCTTTCATAATTGCCAATTATAACACATTTTTTTTAAATACTCAAGTAATAATCTTTAATCAATTTGCAGTCGTCTTCAATATTCGGGCTTTCACAGACCAATGCCCCTTTTACGTCGAATTTTTTCAGTGCTTTCAATAAATCTTTGTAATTCATATCGGATTGTTTAAGTTCAAGGTGGTTTCTTTCGCCCTTGTCTGAATACGCAATCCCCGCCAAATGTCCGTGGAAGTTATCTAAGGCATATTGTCCTATTTCGTTGCCGATTTTTTCAAGGATTGTGCAGAATTCATTATAAGTATTCCATTTACCCCCTGTTCTGGCATGTAAGTGCGAAAAATCCACGCATGGCAGAACTTGTTTAAACTCTTTTGAAAGTGCAACTATTTCATCTAAATCTCCCCATTGGGTCGCCTTTCCGGTTGTTTCAGGGCGTATCCAAACCTTTAAACCCTCTTTTTCGACAATGTCAATAATACGTTGAGTTTCTTTAACGACCATGTCAAAGACGATTTTTTTATCGTTGCCCATATAAAATGCGGCGTGGTAAGTTATGCTGTAAGCTCCCACCTTATCGGCCATAGAGGCAGTTTCAATAATTCTTGTGACGCTCGCGTCAATTTTTTCCTGCTCTTTTGAATTAAGATTGATATAATAAGGTCCGTGAGCGGTTATTACAAAATTTTCGGATGCTTTTTTGACAACATTTTGCGAGCCTTCGCTCATTCTTACCCCGTGGACAAATTCCAGCTCAATGCCGTCAAGCTGCATTTCTTCCAAAACTCTGAAAGCGTTATCGTAGTCTTTGGGTTCGGTTCTTAAAGGAATTCCGGCCGTTAAAAAATTTAGTCCAACCATTCGAATTTTTCTCCGATTTTTGGGTTTAAAATTTTGATGAAATCACTTGCCGTTCCTGTAAAAAAGCTTCCAAATTGAAGCACGGTCGGGCAAAGCAGGCCGTCTTTTGTTGCTATATAAAATTTATCGTCCCCGATTTTTACAATCGTTCCGGGCAAAGCCTCAGATTTTCCCTTCGCACTTTGGGCTGCGAAAATCTTAACCGGATTTTTCCTAAATCCTGTTGTTGCAATAAGAAACGGGTTAAGCGAGCGGATGAAACGCTCTATTTCTTCGGCTGTTTTTTCGTAATTAATGAAAAACAAGTCACCGTCAAAAAGCTTTCCTTCCTCAAACTTGCCGTCGGGCTGTTTTTTTCTCGGTAAATCGGATTTTTCGTATTCCTTGAGCGTTTCAACCAGCATGCCGAGGGCAAGCATATTAAGCCGGTTAAAAAGCGTACCCATAGTTTCCATTGATGATATTTGTATTTTCTTTTGAGAAATTATATCGCCTGTGTCAAAATTTTCGTCCATAAAATGCAGGGTAACGCCGGTTTCTTTTTCGTTGTTAATTATTGCCGCCGAATAAGGATTGGCACCCCTGTACTTAGGCAAGAGCGACGGATGAACGTTTATAAACCCGCCTTTCACGGCTTCCAGCAAAACCTTTGGGATTTTGTAATTAAAAGAACAAACGACGGCGATGTCCGCTTTCAGCACCTTTATTTCATCTATAAAATTTTTATCATCCAGCCTGTCATATTCAATAAAATTAAGGTCTCGAGATTTGGCAAAGTTTTTAAAACTTAAATAGGTCGGATGATCTTTTTTTGCACCCAAAACCCCGACGATATTAACTCCGGACATGACAAGTCCGTCAAGGCAAATATACGCCATATCTGGAATTCCTAAAAATAAAACTCTTTTTTTGAATGGCTCTTCTTTCATAACCTGCTTTCCAAACTCTGCAAAACCCTTCACAAACAAGGGGCTAACCCCTTGTTTGGTGGTTATTTTATGTCACTGAGAGCAGCAACAGCCTAAAGTAGATTGCTCTCTGAGTTGTTTGGCCTTCTCGGTATTTTCCCATGGAACTTCAAAATCTACTCTGCCCATATGTCCGTAAGCCGCAAGTTTCTGGTAGAATTTGCCGCCATTTTTAGCCGGCAACCCTCTCAAATTAAACTGATTAATTATTGCGGAAGGTTTCAGGTTGAAGTTTTGTTTGACCAGTTCGCAAATTTCTTCGTCGGAAATTTTGCCCGTGTCAAAAGTGTCAACCATGACAGAGATTGGTTCTGCAACCCCGATTGCGTAAGCTAATTCAAGCTCGCATTTTTCAGCCAAACCTGCTGCTACAATGTTTTTAGCAACCCATCTTGCAGCATAAGCCGCTGAACGGTCAACTTTTGTAGGGTCTTTTCCCGAAAAAGCACCGCCGCCGTGTCTTGAATAGCCGCCGTATGTGTCAACAATAATTTTTCTTCCCGTAACTCCGGCATCACCTTGAGGCCCGCCGATTACGAAACGTCCTGACGGATTGATTAAATATTTTGTCGTTTCGTCGGGTTTTAATGTTTCACTTTCAAAAACATAGCCTATAACAAGCTTAATCAGGTCTTTTTTAATAATCGCCTGAACTTCTTTATTATCGCTTACTCCGTTAATTTCGGGGTCGTGCTGGGTTGATATTAAAATAGTATCAATCCTGAAAGGTTTGCCATCTTTATACTCAACGGTAACTTGTGATTTGCCGTCGGGTCTAAGGTAATTAACCAGATTTTGTTTTCTCACTTGTGAAAGTCTGTAAGCTAACTTATGAGCCAAGCTGATTGGTAAAGGCATAAGTTCAGGCGTTTCGTTGCATGCATAACCAAACATAATACCCTGATCGCCCGCTCCGATATCTTCCGTTTCATACACAGAAGTGTTTGCATTGTCATCACGGGTTTCAAACGCCTTGTTTACGCCGCCTGCTATGTCGGATGACTGCTCGTCAATACTTGTTAAAACAGCACAGGTTTTATAATCAAACCCGCCGCCTCCTTCTCCGTCATAGCCTATATTTTTTATAGTGTTTCTGACTACTTGTGGGATATCGACGTAACAATCGGAAGTTATTTCTCCGCAAACAAGTGCCATGCCGGTTGTTACGGTTGTTTCCGCTGCTACTCTTGATTTAGGATCTTTTGTCAAAAATTCATCCAAAATTGCATCAGATATTTGATCGCAAACCTTGTCGGGATGCCCTTCAGTTACTGATTCTGAGGTAAATAAAAAGTTTTTCGATGCCATCTTTCTTCTCCTTAATTTTTTTGCGTCGGTAAGTTTTTAATGCCAACCCGACTCATATTTACGTTAAATTTATTAGCAATAAATTTACAATAAGATGATAGAATAAAAATGTTTTAAAATCAATTTAATTTAAAATAAAAATGCAAAAAAAAGGGAGGCTCCGCCTCCCAAAAAGTACAACTATCATTAAATAAATTGAGGTAATTATTTGCCCTCGTCTTCTTATACTGATTGTGGTTGATTCCACAAAGAATCTCTGAATTTATTTGTGCTTGCAGTCGCATCGACTGACAAAACAACGTTGCTCGGTGTAAAAATGAAAACCATATCTCCGACTTTTTGCGGCTTGCCGTTTATTGCATGAGCTGCTCCGCAAACGAAATCAATAGTTCTTTGAGATTGCTCTTTATCCAGAAGGTGAAGATTTAAAACAATTGTTTTTCTTTCTTTCAGGTTCTGAACAATTTGTCCTGCTTCGCCGAAAGAACGAGGTTCAATAACCATAACCTCGTAACCTTTATAATTAGGATGAGCAACAACTTTTAGGTCATTCCTGTCATTTCTTTCATTTCGATAAGAATTTGAATACGCAGGAGCAAGAGCAAGGTTATCTTCTACCGGATAATCCATCTCTAATTCTTCTGCCATATCTTCAAACATGTCATCTCTTTGTTCAAACCCCTGTGTTAAAAATCCTACTAATGATTTAATTTTTTCTGAAACTGCCACTAATCTTTCCTCCAATTTATCTTACTGACTAAACAACTTTCTTCCGATTCGTATCATTGTAGCCCCTGCTACAACTGCCTCTTTATAATCACCGCTCATTCCCATCGAAATCTCTTTCAATTCGCAATCAAATTCTTTTTCCAATCTGCATTTCAACTCAACAATATCTCTAAATAATTCACTCAAAGCCCGTTTTTCCAACCCGAGAGGTGCTATATTCATCAGGCCGACAACCTCAAGGCCATTTAAGGATTTAATTTCTTCAAAATTTTTGAGGATTTCATCCTTTGAAAAACCAAACTTTTGTTCTTCATTTGCGTTATTGATTTGCAGCAAAACCTTTTGTTTTATTCCTATTCTCAAAGCTTCTTCAGAAAGTGTCTGAGCCAATTTTAAAGAATCAACCGAGTGGATATAATCAAAATTTCCAACTGCCCTGCGGGCTTTATTTGCTTGCAGATGCCCGATTAAATGGAAATTCGAATTTTCTCTGACTTCTTGCGGTAATTTTTCAATTTTCTCGATTGCCTCAAGAACTCTTGATTCGCCAAAATCACGCAAACCTGCGTTGTAAGCCTCAGCAATTTTGCTTTCATCGAAATACTTTGTGACTGCGATAATATTCGGTGTATAAGGTGCGATGTCTTCTTCTATTTGTGAGAGATTTTCTCTAATTTTACTGCTCATGATTTCTTCCTGAACTGTCGTTTCGCCGATTTCGGCGATGGCTAAATTATTTACCCTCTCCCCACAAGCTTCTGCCACCAAAAGCAGAACATGTTTTAATTATATTCTATCTTTTACGTTTGGACAAGTATTTGTTTTTTTGGTGTTTTTCTCCTTTTAGCTTTTCCCCTCAAACCCATGATGAACATGCTTTTCGGGGGATTTAATATTTCTTCACATTTAGCAACATTGCTTAATAATTCAAAACCCCTGTCCTGATTGAGGCATGCTCGTCATGGGTTTTATTTTCTTTTAAGTTTTCAATTGCTTTCACTTCCTCCAGAGCATTGCTCACTTCAAGTTGCTTGAACCTGAGAATGTCGCTGATATTTTCAACAGCCTTTGCCTGATTATTCCTATCTAAAAATATCTTTGACATGTAATTTTTGTAACTGCTGATTTCGAGGATATCCGGCTCCTTTTTTGAAACAAGTTTTTCCAGCTTTCGGTTTTGCTCATTCAGCTGAGCGATAGTCTCGGCCATTTCGAGTTTTTTGTCCTCAAGCTTTTTTTCACGCATATCAAGAGCACTCTGGAATTTAAACGAATACTTTTTCAAAAAACATCCCTCCCTTAACTTGCATAACTACACCTGTAAACAGACTACAACATAAGGTTGGTGTTCAACATCCTCCAGAATGTGTATATTTTGACGGTTGAAGGGTTGAAAGGTTGAAGGGTTGAACGGTCGAACGGCTTTTTACGAAGTGATTAAGTGACTGGGTGATTAAGTGATTAAGTGCAACAAAAAAATTAAAACTTTCCCTTTCCCTTCTCACGTCTCACCTCTCACGTCTCACCGTTCCCCCCGTTCCCTTAATAAAATGTAAACAATTTGACAAAACCCCTAAAAAAATGTTATACTTAAGGCCAATTAATCAGAAAGGGTAAAGAATTGAAAAATTTTTGTAAATGTTTTTTTGGATTTTCCTCTCGTCAAAAGATACATTCAGTATCTTTTAACTCGGCAGAGTGGCTAAAGCCTCGCAACGACGGGAAATTCCGTTTCTCTTCTCCAATTTCTCTTCTCACGTCTCACCTCTCACGTCTCACGGTTTCCCCTCGCAACGACGCTAAAAAATTGACCATTCGACCCGCCTTCACTCTCGCCGAAGTCCTTATCGTGCTTGGTATAATCGGAGTTGTGGCTGAATATACAATCCCAACCTTGGTAGCAAATACGCAAAAGCAGATTTATGTTACAAGCTTACAAAAAGCTTACTCAAACTGGAATCAAGCACTTGTGCAAATGGCCGCCGATGGCGGCTGTATAGGCGATCTGAGCTGTTTCTTTGATTCGAATGATTTAAAAACCATGGGAGATAAAATAGCTAAGTATTTTAAAGTAGTAAAAAACTGTGATACAACTACAACAGGCTGTTTTCCAAATACGATAGCACGAAGTTTTGACGGCAGTGACACCGCAAGCGGATATGATGGCTCAAATTATTACAGATTTATAACAGCAGATGGAATGGCGGTCAGGTTTTATACTCCTTCTTTAGGCTGTAGTGCTACAAGCGGTTCTTTAACCAAAGTGTGCATAACTTGGGTTAATATTGATGTAAATGGATTCAAAAAACCAAATGCCCTTGGCCGTGATATATTTCAGTTTGTGATTGACAATACTAGCGGACCAGCTTTATATCCTACGGGTGGGGCTAAATATGCCTATTGGAAAACCGGCCTTTGTAACTATGGATATAATGGTGGAACCGATAAAGAGGGTTACTATTGTACCGGCCGTATCATCGACGAAGGCTGGCAGATGAATTACTAGCGGGGAAATGGGAAATGGGTAATTGGGAATAGAACCGTTCAACTTATCGACTCATCGACTTATTCTATGCTAAGTGATTAAGTGCAATAATGCTTCGCGAATTTTTAAAAAGGTAACAGGGAACGGAATTTCTTGTCGTTGCGAGGAGCAAATTTGCGACGAAGCAATCCAAATTCCTTGTTGTCGGACAAATTTAAGCCCCCCACCCCAAACCCTCACCCTCGATTGCCCCCCGCCTCAATCCTCCCCCTCAAGGGGGGAGGAAGAATAACAATTTTGCAAATATAAACTTGGGGGAGGGGGTCAGTCAAAAGCCCAACCAACCTTCTTTGACTGCTAATTAGTGTCAGATCCCGCATCAGAATGAATAACACAAGCCAACCGCCATGCCCTAACCGGTGCGGGATGACAATAAGAGGGAAAAAGGAAAACGTGAGACGTGAGAGGTGAGACGTGAGAAGAGAAACGGGAAAAGAAAAGTTTTAATTTTTTTGTTGCACTTAATCACTTAATCACACAGTCACTTAATCACTTCATAAAAAGCCCTTCGACCCTTTAACTTATCGTCTAGTACCCGATTGACCAGGTGAAAGGTTTTTGAGTATCAATTTTTTTATCGGCAACTTTATTTAAAGAAACTGCGGGAATTTCAATTACCTGCTGGGCTTTCCTTAACATATTATTCTTTTGCATTGTTATATCAACGTTGTTGAAAGATTTCAGCCTGTCCAATCTGTTTTGCAAATCGGAATTCTCATCATTTAAAACAACGGTTTGCCGGCTTAAATTGTTCAAAACCATTTCATTGGCAGTCGCAAAATAATAGCTTACGGCCGTCAGGACGAGAGAAACAAATAACAGGGTAGTCAAAGTCGTATTAATCTTTCTAATTGCCATTTCTTTTCTTGTGTTCTCCTTTGGAAAATAGCCCTCAATTATAGGACTGTACTGCTGAGGATTGCTTTGATAACGTTCTTGGTATTCATATGCATAACTATTACTTTGAACTTGGTTTTTACTCAATTATCCTACTCCCTAACTATAAAGTTTTTTAGCAACCCTGCACTCAATTGGAACAGGGATTACGATTTCCTTCTCGCAACCCTTAATTTAGCACTTCTTGACGGCGGGTTTTCTTTTATTTCTTCTGCACTTGCCAAAACAGGTTTTTTTGTAACAATTTCCAATTCCGGCGGTCCGCATTTGCATATCATCTGATTTTTTTCACATCTGCACTTTAGCGAATGATATTTAAAGAAATTTTTTACAATCCTATCCTCAAGAGAATGAAAACTTATTACGCTAATTATAGCACCATCTGCCAATAAAGCCAACACTTCTTCCAGTGCTTTTTTTACATTTGTTAACTCTTGATTGACCTCTATCCGAATGGCCTGAAACACCCTTGTGGCCGGATGAATGGATGATTTTACGCGGGGAGTCACATCTAATATTAAATCAGCCAACTCGCCAGTAGTGTCAATGGTTTTAGCCTTCCTTTGCTCTACTATTTTTTTTGCAATTCGCTTTGAAAATCTTTCCTCGCCGTATTCGCTAAAAATACGCACCAAGTCCGCTTCACTATAGGAATTCACCGCATCGAAAGCCGAAAAATCCGCGTCTTTATTAAATCGCATGTCTAAAGGGGCATCTTTTGAGAAAGAAAACCCACGTTCCGCAAGGGTTAATTGATGGTACGAAGCCCCCAAATCAAAGAGTATTCCGCCCGTTATCTTATCTATTTTTAATTCTTGTAAAACTTTCTTAATATTTGTATAAGAGCCTTTCACTATTGTTAAGTTATTGTAATCTTTCAGCCGCTCCGATGCCGCATTGATTGCGTCATCGTCGATGTCGAAAGAAATCAACCGGCCGGAGGGTTTAGTTTTTTGCAAAATTAACTCGCTGTGACCGCCGCCGCCCAAAGTCGCATCAACGTAAACAAGTCCGCCTCTATTTTCATCACCGCACATTAGAGCGTCGACCGCTTCGTGTTTCATGACCGTATAGTGCCGATAAGGTTGAAGAGTTGAAGGGTTGAATGGTCGAACGGTTCTGTTCCCAATTCCCAATTCCCAATTACCAATTTCCTTTCCCCTTTTACCGTTCCCCGTTTCCTGTTTCCTTTTGCTCACTTCTCACTTCCCCTCACACATTTCCCCACTCACCATTTTACCATGCACAAAACGAGCCGTTTCCGTGGTTTCAGGAACTTTTCCATCAAAATGGCGTCTCTCTCTTTAATCGAAGATTGAAAATTTGTTTGGAATTAACCCAATGTAGATTAGTGATGTGTTACAAATTCATCCCAAATGCTTGGTACCACTATCAATGCTGCATAAACGATGAAGCCGAATAGAACTAAATTAAAAGCTTCCATAATATTCACTCCTATAGCTTACAGTATACTGTTCCACATGTTTAATATTCATTAACATTGATTTCAAATAACTTCATAAAACTTAATAAATTAGATTTTATGTTCAATTTAGGCGGACGGGTAGGATAGCGTTTTGTGTTAGAATTAAAGTTGAGGGTAGTTATGAAAAGAAAAATAGCCACATTATTTAAGGAATTATGTTGCTCTGCGTGTAAATCGGATTTTGATGAAAATTCGGTTGAAATTATGCGGGAAGAGAAGACAAAAGACGAGGAGATGATTGTCCTTAAACTTGTTTGTCAAAAATGCGGAAAAAGTTTTGGTGTAGCATTTTTGGGGATTTCTGATTTCGAATTAAAAAATTACACCGAAGATGATTTAGCCCTGCATGTGCAAGAGGGTGCCGCACCCATAAGTGCTGATGAAGTACTGGACGCACACAAATTTATAAAAAAACTTGACAAAGATTGGAAAAAATTTATTGCCGACATGGGTGAAGATTAAAAAATTATTCTTCCGTTTGTCCGGATTTTTCGGGTGGTTTTTTAACGATAACCAGCTTGGTAACTCTTGCACCGTCGATTTCTTTAACCTTAAACTCAAGGTTTCGGATTTCGACGACATCTCCGATTTGTGCAATTCTGCCAATAAGTTTAACTACTAAACCGCCTATTGTATCTACATCTTCGTCTATAATTTCTACGTTAAAAAATTCGGTTATTTCATCCAGCCGCATCATTGCATTTGCCAAATAAGTATTTTCGGAAATTTCTTTGATATCAGCTTCTTCATCTTCATCAAATTCGTCTTGAACTTCCCCGAAGATTTCCTCCAAGACATCTTCAAGAGTTATAAGCCCTGAAGTACCCCCGAATTCGTCTATAACAATTGCCATTTGACTCTGGCGTTTTTTAAATTCTCTGACAAGATTGTTCATCGTGATTGTTTCAGGCACCAGCAAGACCGGCCGTAAAATCTTTTCAATCAAAAACTCTTCATTTTTTACAGATAAGCCATACAAATCTTTGGCGTGGATTATTCCGGAAATATGGTCAAGATTTTCTTCATAGACGGGGTATCTTGTGTATTGGCTTTCCATCGTAAGAGCATTTAACTCCTCAATGCTTATATCTGAAGGGATACAAGCCATATCGGTTCTTGGTACCATAACCTGTTTTGCTGTTAAATCGGAGAATTTGAAAACATTGTGAAGCATTTCCTTCTCAGCCTCGTCCAAAACACCCTCTTTGTAGCTTGCATTGATAAGCATATTCAATTCTTCTATCGAGTGTGCCAGATGCGAAGTTTGAGCGGGCGGGATTTTTAAAAGTTTCAGCAAGAACCCTCCCAGTCCGTTTAAGGCAGATATTAAAGGGTCGAATAATTTTGTAATCAATTTCATCGGCAAGGCAATGAAAAGAGAAGTCCTTTCGGGATATTGCAGGGCAATTGATTTCGGCACCAACTCACCGATTACAACGTGTAAGACGGTTATCAAAGAAAAGGCAATTGCCACGGAAACGCTATGAGCGGCGACAAGCTGATAATTTGCAGGCAGAAATTCAAACAAAGGTTCAACCATCCTGACCAGAGTGGCTTCGCCGACCCACCCGAGTCCGATGCTTGAAATTGTAACTCCCAATTGAACTGCCGCAATGAATTTATCCAAATCTTTTAAGGCTTCCAGAGCCAGTTTGGCACTAAAATTCCCCTCGTTCGTAAGTTGAGTTATACGGGTCTTCCGCACACTTACAATTGAAAATTCGGCCGCAACAAAAAATCCGTTTGAAAAGAGCAAAAGTCCGATTACAAACCAATTGAAGATTATACTACCGATTTCGTTCATTAAATATCCTTAAATAATTATTGTTTTTATTATAATATTATAAACGAAAAAATTACATGAGCAAGGGGCAAAATGAGATTACGGGAATTATGGGGTTTTTTCTAAAAACAATTGCAAGTCAGTATTTCTTTTACTGATTGTTTTCCATCAGTTTGTTATAAAATCCCAAATACTGTTTTGATAATTTTGGTTTGTTAAGCATTTTATACGTGTAGGCCAAATTGTAATGAAAATTCGGCTCTGTATTTTTAAGTTCAATCGCCTTTAAGAAGGCTATTTTCGCCTTATTTAAATTCCCTATTTTTAAGTAAGCACAGCCTAAATTGTAATAGGCATAAGGGAATTGATTGTTCGCCTTATTTGCCTTACGGTAATTTTCAATCGCGAGATAAGGTTTCTCTTCCTCTAAATATATATTGCCCAAATTATAATAAGGTTTGTAGAAATTAGGATTTAGCAAAATCGCCCGTTGATACATAAAAATTGCATCTGAAGTCCGGTTTTGGTCCTGAAGGATGTTTCCCAGCAAAACCCAGTCTTGAGCTTTGCGGTCAACTTCTTTTATCCCTAAAAGGACATCAAGAGAACCTTTTAAATTGTTTTCATTGTAGAGCAAAACGGCCTGTTCGCTTGGGGTTAATTCCCCGTCGGCAGAAGTTTTCGCAGCCACGGGAGCTTGCGTTTTATGCATCAGATTTTTAAGATAATTCAAGTTAAAACCTTGTGCCGATGCACAGTTCGCTGATAACAAAGCAAATACAAATAATAAAACAATCTTTTTCATAACAGTATTATAGCTTAAAAAGTTAGAAGTGAGTAGTGAGTATTAGAAAGGTCGATGGGTTGAACTGTTGAATGATTAAGCTTTTGCACTACTTTTTATGCCGCAAAAAGGAATCCTTGCCAGAGGTTGTTTTTAGGCAGTTTCCGGCAAGGACCAATCAGTAAAAGAGACATCACTAACATCTTGGCACATGTTTTTTTTAAGTCAAATAGCGAGAAAAAGGGGAACGGGAAAGGGGAAAGGAAATTGGGAATTGGGAATTGGGAAGGGGAAAACGTGAGACGTGAGAGGTGAGACGTGAGAAGGAAAGTTTTAATTTTTTTGTTGCACTTAATCACTTAATCACCCAGTCACTTAATCACTTCGTAAAAAGCCATTCAACCACTTATGTTAAGTTTTCGTTACAAAATTACAACATAAAACGCAATTTAGCAAAGCCAAATGTTTTTATAAATGTATGGAAGGTTTATTTATTTAATTTGGAGGTTTTGGTTATGCCTAATGAGGTTATCACGCGTGTTAATACGCAAGGACAGGTTCCACCTAATTATTACGCACAGCTTTACGCGAATCAGGCGGGAGTGGCAGATTTAGCCGACGACACATTTGTCGGAATGAATCCTCTCTGCGGCAGCGGAAGCGTTTTTGGCGGAAGTTACGGAATGGGTATGGGGTCAATGGGAATGGGTTACGGACCCGGTTCTGAAGTTATGAATATGTCCCAGATTGATTATTTAAAATATCAGGAAACAATGGAAAATTTCCAATTGGCCAAACAGGGAAGGCAAAAAAAGGCACTTGAGTTTGCAGAATTTGCTTCAACTGCGGCTGATGACGTAATTGCAAGGCAAACAGGTATTTTGCAACGGCAAGTCAGAAACAACGAGCAAGATTATGTTATGGGCGAATACAATAAATTGACGGAAGCTGTAAAGGCAAAATTCAAAGAAGCAGGCTACGTAAATGTACCTGAAGCTGAAGTTAAGGCTCACGCAGAACGCCTATACTACCAAGCGACGGGTAAGAGCATAACAGATGATTTGCAAGAACACGGCGACAGCAGTTTTGTTCAAGGCCTAAAACAAGGTGCATTCGGCTTAGGCTGGCTGGTTGCAAACAACAAAAACTATAAAGATAATATATCAGATATGACAGGCGAACCGCAAAGCGTTTCGGATAAAATCTGGAAGTACGTAGGAATAGGCGTATCGGCCCTTCTTACAGGCGGACTTGCCATCTTCGGTGCTATAAAAGGAACAAAGGGGCTAAAGGGCATCAAAGCAAAAACTTAATGAGCAAAGTGGGCATAGTTAGTGCATATATAGTGTAAATGAAAGTTAGTGAATGTGTTAGGTTGGTAGAAATACCAACCTTCTTTTTGAGATAAATTCTTTGACCCCAGTACTAAAGAGCGTTCACCGTTTACCGTTTTCCTGTTCGATTTCTTCTTTATCTTCTTTTTTTATATTAAAATCCCTCGGCAACAATATCTGGTGCTGTATAGCCTGAGCCTTAATCTTTGAAACAACTTCTCTGACCTCGTCTTCGGTAAGCTCCTGCTGAGCATTAAAAGAAACGATGAATTTTCTTTTATTAAAAACATAGATGCTAAATGTAATTATTGCCCAGAGCAAAGCCCCGCCCCCAAAGCTAATTGAAGGGAAAGAACCCGTTTTAACCGCAAGATAATTCCAGACATTCATTGTTAAAAAGGCAGGAAATACAATAAAACCGGCAATAATGCAGCTGATAATAAATAAAGTCAGGAACAATCCCCTAAGTCCGTTTATTTGCAGCACCCGCAAGTTTCTTTTCATACAATATTTTCCTCATTTATCATTTTTAAAAACTCTTTTTCTGATAATATTATAACACCTAAATTCTCTGCTTTCACTAATTTTGACCCCGCACTTTCACCCGCCAGAACATACGAAGTATTTTTGCTCACTGATGACGAGGTTTTCCCGCCAAACAGCTTAATTTTTTCACCCGCTTCATCTCTCGTCATACTTTGCAATGTTCCGGTTAAAACGAAGGTTTTTCCGGCAAACAGGTCGGATTTTGCCTCAAAAACCTCGGACGTCGGTTCAACTCCCAGTTTTTTGAGCTGATTTAAAAATTTAATTGAATCTTCACTATGGAAAAAATCCCAAACACTTTGGGCAATTTTTTCTCCGACACCCTCTATTTGAGAAAGTTCTTCAATTTGCGAGTTTGAAACATTTTCCAAAGTCCTAAAATGAGAAGCAAGAATTTGAGCCGTTTCTTTTCCTACATGTCTTATTGAAAGTGCTGTCAAAAACCTTGCCAGCGGCCTATTTTTGCTCGCCTGAATTGAATTATAAATATTAAAGGCGGATTTGTCCTGAACTAATTCCAACTGCATAAAATCCTGTTGCGAAAGCCCATACAAATCAGCCGCAGACTTAATCATATCCATTTCAAATAACTGTTCAATAATTGAAGGCCCTACAAAATCAATGTCCATCGCCTCTTTTGAAACCCAGTATTCAATTTTCGCCTTAATCTGTGCAGGACAAAACATCGAATTCGGGCAGTACAAATTTACTTCTCCCTCTCGTGTTACAAGCGGGGCATGGCATATTGGACATTCTGCGGGAACAATAATTTCAGGCATATTTGCCACTCTGGATTGCTCATCAACCTTTATAACTTTTGGTATAATTTCTGCGGCTTTTTTTATAAGAACAGTATCGCCTTTTCTTATGTCAAGGCGTTTTATCTCATCAAAATTGTGCAGACTCGCCCTTGAAACCGTACTCCCTGCGAGCAAAACAGGCTCAAGAATTGCAACGGGAGTTACCGCACCTGTTTTCCCCACGTTAATCTCAATATCCAAAAGTTTGGTGTTAACTTCCTCAGGCGGAAATTTGAACGCCGTTGCCCATTTTGGAGCACGTGAAGTAAATCCCAATTCTTCCTGCAAATGTAAGTCGTTGACTTTAATTACCACCCCGTCGGTTGCATAATCGAGTTCAAACCGTTTATGTTCCCATTTTTTGCAGTATTCAATTGCTTCTTCAATGTTTTTTACAACTTGAATATTTGGATTAACTTTAAATCCCAGTTCTTTTAACTTCAAAATGCTTTCATAATGTGATTTGATGGAAATATTTTCAGCTAAAATGGCAGTGTAGCAGAACATGGATAAATCACGTTTGGCCGTTATTGAGCTGTCAAGCTGTCTGATAGAGCCGCTTGCTGCGTTTCTCGGGTTAGCAAAAATCTTTTCGCCGTTTTTTAAATTTTCTTCATTCAATTTTTCAAACGAAGTTTTCGGCATGTAGATTTCGCCCCTGACTTCGACATTCTGTCCCTCAAAAAGCTTCAAAGGAATTGCCTTAATAGTTTTTAAGTTATTTGTAATATTTTCACCGACGACCCCGTCGCCACGGGTCACGCCTGTCCTAAAAATCCCGTTTTCGTAAGTCAAAGCAATCGCAAGTCCGTCAATTTTAAGCTCGCATACAAGTTCTACCCCTTCACCAACTTCTTTTGTCACCCGCTCATACCATTTAATTAATTCTTCGTAATTATTTGAGTTGTCAAGGCTGTAGAGTCTGTATTTATGCTTGTAAGGCTCAAATTTTGTGCCCAGCGAACCTAATCTTTGCGTCGGGCTGTCGAGAGTCACCAAAAGCGGGTTTTCTTGCTCAAGCTTTTTTAATTCACGAAACATTTCGTCGTACTCAAAATCGCTCAAAGACGGGTTTTCATCAACATAATAAAGGTAATTATGCCGATTAATCTCATTTTTTAAAAAATTAATTCTTTCAACTATATTCATAAGCACATTAATAATTCTCTGATAACTTTTGCCGCAACCGCTGTAGAAACACCGCTTGCGTCGTAATGCGGTGCAAGTTCCACAACATCGGCTCCAATTATATTTAGTCCTTTTATTTCTTTAAACCAATCCATCAATTCATTAAATGTCAATCCGCCTGCTTCCGGAGTGCCTGTTCCGGACATTACAGAAGGGTCTAAAACATCCAAGTCAACAGAAACAAAGACATTTTTATTTTTCAATTGCCCTAATTGTTCGGGAAAATCCAAACGGGTTTTGTATTTTTTCATCAAATCAAATTCTTCTTTCGTACCGGAGCGAATTCCGATTTGCTTAATGTTTTTGAATCCGATAAGCTCTCCGATATGGTACATTACCGCAGCATGCGACATTTCTTCGCCCAGATATTCTTTTCTTAAATCGGTATGGGCATCAAAATGCACAACAGTAAAATCTTTGTAAAATTTAGAAATAGCCTGAATTGTCGGCAAAGTAACCAAATGTTCGCCGCCTACCCCAAAAACACGCTTCTTGTCTGTATAAATTTGCTCTACGTTATTTTTAATCAACTCAAGTGATTTGTAAGTGTTTCCCAAAGGAAAACTCAAATCACCGATGTCATGGAAATTTACGTCTTCCAAATCTTTGTCAAAATAAGGCGAATAAGTTTCAAGCCCACAGCTTGCAAGACGTATCAACTCAGGTGCAAACCTTGAACCCGTGCGATAAGAAACTGTCCCATCAAAAGGCATTCCGAGCATAACAACATCACTCGATTTATATTCGGGATTTTGCCCCATCCAATTTCGGTCTAAAAACGGCCCTTTTTTCATGTTTTACTTTCCTTTTAATTTATTGAATTTATTTATGGTTTTTATAATATTCTTTTCATTTGATTTTACTTTGCGTTCTAATTTTTTAATATCATCCTCAGGCGGAAGTTTTTCCGGTTTGATCCCACTTTTTCCAAGCAAATCTCTAACCTCCCTGTTGTTTTTCACATGTTCTGATGTTATTTTGCTTTCGCCATAAAAATTACCCTTTTTAACATTAAAATTAGTAATCTCCGTTGCCAAGTCTTTTGCCTTTATGGTAATTGTCGGCAAAAAATCTGCAAGTGGCCTGTTATCGGGTATGCCAAGTTTCCTTTTCATCTCTGCCGTGTTACAGCCTCCGAATAATACGCAATCTCCTTTGCTTCTTATACGTCCAAATCCTTTACTGTCAACACCTTTTTCATATATTAATTCTGATAGTTCTGTTTCTGTTGCCGTTAATTTTTCCCTTGCTTCAAGCCTTTCGGCCAGTGAAATTCTTTCTTCCAAAATTTCTTGTTTCCTTGTTTGAATGGCAAAATAACTTTGAGCAAAAGCAATTTCCTCTTTTCTGGGGTCTCCATTTTGGGCTATTAGATAACACGCATAGCGTGTCAGTAATATATCACCTATCTCTTTTGTCGCATCTTTAGGCATTTTAATCGTTTTGCTGACGTCGGCAAAATGTTCAAGAACTTCTTGCTTCGATGTTTTGCAGGAATCTTTTGCCTTATTTATTATATTTTCAAAATTTCGCCACTGACTGTATCCTAATAAATACTGCAATTCCCTTGCAGACCAACATTCTACGCCTTCATATTCAAAAGCAGCGCCTTCAAAGTTCTTGTTCAATTTTATTATAACTTCTTTTTCCACAACCAATAAACCTCATTCTATGACAGGATAATTATATCATAAAAAAAAGCCGCCTCTTTCGAAGCGACTCTTTCTATATTTTAATCTTGCCTGATATTAGCCAAGAATTTTGTCTACGACACCTGAACCAACGGTTCTTCCGCCTTCTCTAATCGCAAATCTCATACCGGCTTCAATAGCAACCGGTGCGATTAATTCAACTTCCATAACTACGTTGTCACCAGGCATTACCATTTCGCCCTGGAATTTGATTGAACCGGTTACGTCAGTTGTTCTGATGTAGAACTGAGGTCTGTAACCAGGGAAGAATGGAGTGTGACGTCCACCTTCGTCTTTTGTCAATACATAAACGTTAGCCGTGAATTTTGTGTGAGGCTTGATTGAACCAGGAGCCGCCAAAACTTGTCCTCTTTGGATTTCAGTCTTGTCAACACCACGAAGCAATAAACCTACGTTATCGCCGGCCATACCTTCATCAAGAAGTTTTCTGAACATTTCAACGCCGGTAACGGTTGTTTTTCTTGTGTCACCAAAGCCTACTAATTCAACTTCACCGCCGACTTTAACACGTCCTCTTTCAATTCTGCCGGTAGCAACTGTACCACGGCCGGTAATTGAGAAAACGTCTTCAACAGGCATCAAGAATGGTTTGTCTAAATCACGTACAGGAGTCGGAATGTAACTGTCAACAGCGTCCATTAATTCCCAAATCTTGTCAACCCATTTGTCTTCGCCTCTTTTAATTTTTGGATTAGCGATTACAGCTTCCAACGCCTTCAATGCTGAACCGTGGATAAACGGAGTTTTGTCGCCGTCAAATTCATAAGATGTCAGCAATTCTCTAACTTCCATTTCAACCAGTTCCAACAATTCAGGATCGTCTACTGCGTCGCATTTGTTCAAGAATACAACCAGCTCAGGAACACCAACTTGTCTTGCAAGCAGAATGTGTTCACGAGTTTGAGGCATTGCACCGTCTGTTGCTGCTACTACCAGAATTGCTCCGTCCATTTGAGCCGCACCCGTAATCATGTTTTTTACATAATCGGCGTGTCCCGGACAGTCAACGTGTGCATAGTGTCTTGCATCTGTTTCATACTCAACGTGAGCAGTCGAGATGGTTATACCTCTCGCTTTTTCTTCCGGTGCAGCATCGATTTCGTCAAATTTCTTTGCCTGTGCTTTTCCAACTGCTGCCATTGTACCTGTCATTGCTGCAGTTAATGTGGTTTTACCGTGGTCTACGTGACCAATGGTACCTACGTTAACGTGCGGCTTGTTACGTTCAAATTTTTCGCGTGCCATGAGATTAATCTCCTTTTTAATTATACTACCTATTTTACTTAATATTTTAAGTCTATATACCTATTCTATACGCTCAATATTTAAAGTCAACCTTCTTTTTCTGAAGAAAAAGAAGGCAAAAAGACTTTTGGAACTTTGGCTCTTTCACTAAAGCAAAACAGTTTGATGCTTAGGGGGTTCTTTTGGTAAAAAGAAAAAGTAGGCAAAAAGAAAAACCACACTCTCGCCTTTTTACTAAAGCAAAACAGATTGATGCTTAAAGGTTTCTTTTAGTAAAAAGAAAAAGAAGGCAAAAAGACTTTTGGAACTTTGGCTCTTTCACTAAAGCAAAACAGTTTGATGCGGAGAAGTTGTTGAATGGTCGAACGGTTGAACGGCTGAACGGCTTTTTATGAAGTGATTAAGTGACTGGGTGATTAAGTGATTAAGTTCAACAAAAAAAATTAAAACTTTCCGTTTCCCGTCTTCTAGTTGATAAGTCGAAGGGTCGAACGGTTCTGCTCTCAATTCCCAATTGCCAATTTCCAATTACCTTTTCACTTTATTGTCATCCCGCACTGCTTAGGGCATGGCGGTTGGCTTGTGTTATTCATTCTGATGCGGGATCTGGATTTAAGTCACTAAGTTGAAAGGTCGAAGGGTTATTTTTCCTCCCCCCTTGAGGGGGAGGTCTGTTTTCGGCTTGAGCAGAAGCCTGCGAAAGTCAGAAAACAGGGTGGGGGGAATTGCAGCCAGCATGAGCCTTTTCACCCCCTCCCTGAATTTCT
>Ga0172381_10000668_pt1 | contig 41494 bp, 41 predicted proteins | sample Leawel6488metaG_FD_119754 | JGI IMG/M metagenome (GOLD analysis project Ga0172381, IMG submission 119754) | Leachate microbial communities from a municipal landfill in Southern Ontario, Canada - Leachate well 64-88 metaG | ecosystem: Engineered > Solid waste > Landfill > Unclassified | place... | reverse complement strand
ACTTTCATGGTGCTTAAATTCTGATTGGCAAAATCCCCGGCCGCATTCCAGATTATAGTTTTACTTGTACCCCCAGAAATATTGGTTCCAACTTGGCCGCTCACACTGGTATCAGTTACGGTCCAGTTACCACCATTATCCGAAGAAATATCTAACTCAATCAAGGAACTATTCTGATCCGCTAAATCATAAGTAAAAGTTACGCTCGTACCGCCCAGAGCTTGCAAAGCGCTGACGTTAGTCACGCGCGGCGCCTTGGTGTCTAATGAGAAGATGCCGGAAGATTGATCGTTGCTATTATTAAAAGTATCACTGGCCGTCAAACGAATCTTCATGGTTGTCTTTTCCTGGTTATTATAATCACTAATACCATTCCAGGTTATGGTTTTACCCGTACCGGGCGCCACGGCTGAACCAAAATCACCAGCCGCTGAGGTTGTAACCACATTCCAAGTCAAACCATCATCAGCGGAAATGGCCAAAGTGACGGCGGAATTTCCGCTGTCTTCTGCAAGGTCATAAGCGAAGCGAAAAGTTCCCGCTCCCCCGTTCTGGCTCGCGCTGATGTTATTTAATGCCGGCGCTTTGGTATCAACCGTAAAGGCATTGGAAATAATTTCCGTGGCCGAATTGCCGAAAGTGTCCCAGGCTCTGATTCTAACTTTTAAATTAGCATTATATTGATTGTCGTAATCCGTGCCGGCATTCCAAGAAATTGATTTATTACTGCCGGGAGTAACACTACCACCGACAGCACCAGTCATGGTGCTGGTAGCCACTGCCCAAGTGCTGCCACCATCGGCAGAAATATCGGCTATCACGGTACAATGGTTGGCATCAGCCAGATTATAAGTAAAATTTACTGTCCTTAGTCCGGAGTTTTGACTGGCGACCAAATTAGTTAGAATTGGATCTTTGGTATCAATAGCAAAAGCCGAGGAAACGACCGGGCTGCCATTAGCTAAAGTATCATTACCACGCAATTTGACATAAACCGTGGCATCTTCAGTGTTAGGTAAATCAGCGTTAGTATCCCACATCAGACTATAGTTGCTGCCAGTGGGTAAAAAAACTAAATTCGTCGTACCATTGGAACCGACGCCGGCTTTTTCTGTCAAAGTGTGCCAGACGGTGTTATCTGTCGAATATTCATAAGTGCTTAAACTGCTGATATCTCCCTGTCCGTCAGTGCCGGCGTAGGCCACGGCGACATAACGCGTACCGTTAGTAGTTTGGGCGTAAGAATTCAGAGCCAGCCCGGGCGCCGTGTTAGTAATTTGAGCCGTGGCCGAGTAAGCTGATTCGGACGAAGCGGCATGAGCTGAATCACTAGGATTGCGCGATTTAACTTTGAAAATATAATTAGCAACCGGTGAACTTAAGCCGGTAATTCTCACTTGACCAACCACGCCCGTGTTATGACCCCATTGACCCGAAGCGGTGCCGCTAACTTGCCAAACCGCGTTATTACCCAAAGTGCCATCGCTTTGAACAAATTTATTTTGCGTGGTCTCATAAATCGCATACGCCAAGTCACTCGCTTCGCCTATGGCCGCATTAACTAACAAATCCAAACGATTAGTAACCGGATTGCTTAAAGTTGGAGCCAAAGGCGTATAAGGTTTAACATATTTATAGCTTACGTCGGGATTTAAATTTTCATTGGCAAAAGATAAGCCATAATCATCCGCGTGAACGATTTCTACTTTAGAAATATAATCATGTCCGGTTAAGCTGGCGCCCACTGCTGTCACTTGATTAGCCGGCGCGGCCGTATTACTGTTACCGGCGGTAGCCGCACCATAGTCGGCACCATTAATGGCCACTTTAAAATCATTAATATTGGGATTAATTTCGGTAAATGTACCGCCGATTAAAACCGTAGTATCGCCGGCATTGGGCTGAGCCTTGAGATCAGATTGCACCAAAGTCGCCGGCGGCAAGGTATCTAAAGAAAAATTACTTGAAATAGCATAGCTGCCTTGGTTTTGAAATTTATCTTTGGCACGCACCCTAACCTGCATATTACTCTTATTTTGATTGGCATAATCGGCTCCTGCTTGCCAGTAAATAATTTTACCATTACCGGACGTCACACTGGTTCCAACATCACCGCTAACGCTCGTGGCTGGTACCGTCCAGGTACTGCCACCGTCACCGGATACTTGCAATTCCACGGTTATATTATCCGGCGTGTCATCAAATAAATCATACAAAATTTGAACCGTGGTCGTGCCTAAAATTTGTGAAGCGACCACGTTAGAAACAGTTGAAGTGGCATAATCAACAAAAAATGATGTCGAAGTGGCATAGGAACCGCTACCAATACCATCATTGGCGCGTAATCTGACGTAAACCGTAGAAGTTATATTGCCCAACTGTGATTTTGCGTCCCAGACAAAATTATGAGCCACTCCGGCTGGCGAACTGGTCAGACCTAAAACGCCCTGATGTGCCGGATCAGTCGTTGAAGCGGTCATCGAAACTTGCTCACCGGCGAAAGCGCCGGTCAAAGAATATTCATAATTAGTCAAACTTTCTGGATCACTATTATTGTCTTGCAAATTATAATTAACGTGGACGTAACCATAATCGGTATTTTGGGCCGGAGTTAAATTCAATATCTCCGGTAAAGAATTCTGAGTATAGCCGATAGTGATATTATCTAAAACCACCTGCTGGCTACCGCTACTGGATAAAAAAGCTCGCCACTTAATTTGATTCGTGCTGGTGGCAAAACTGCCAATGGCACTGCTTATTTGCGAAGCAGTATTATAATTACTCGCCCCAGCGCCAACCCAGGCCGTACCGTTATAATATTGCCAGTTACTCCCATTATCACTGGAAAGTTGATAATATATTTCTCCGCCGTTTTTTGTCGCCGTTTCCGTAAAAGAATCCCAGCTGATAGCTTTAGGCATGGTCAAGGAATTTACCGGCGTGATCGTGGGTCTGTCCGCGGCAAACACATGGGTAGTTTTTGACCAATTAATTACGACATTATCAAAACCGGCCACTGTGTTATAGGTACCTCTAGTACTTGGCGTGTCGCTATAAGCTACAATTTTTAAATAATAAGTGCCGGCTGTCGGAATTTTACCGGTAATATCGATGTTGGTGACACCAGTCCAAGCCGTAGTGCCGGTGATCTCACCGCTACTCCACACCTCAGAACCCAAGGTCGGATTGCCACTGGTCGTGTCGATAAAAGCATAGAGCTGATAACTATCAAAAGCAGCTGGAACCGAATAAGTAATTGAGCGCCAGTCCAAACTTAAAGTGGCCGTATCCGGAGCATTAACCGTCGTCGTAAATGCTTGCCGCCATAGACCGGCAGTTATCTTGCTCTGTTTTGGATTAAGAGTAACTCTGACATAACCGCCCGGATTACCGCCGCTAAACTGATAAGTACCGGCCGCGTTACCGCCATTTAACCAGTCAGCATAAGTCCAGCCGGTTGAATTAGTATTAAAACCAGTGTTGGTATTAGTTCCCGACGTCGTGCCGCCGATGTCTTTTAGCAAAGCCGCGCCTCCCGTTACTTCAATTTTAGCGGCGTCATAGGTGTAATCACTGGCATTATCAAAAGTCCAATCCTGAGTATCAGCCAAAAGTGTCTGAAAACCAAAAAGATAAAAAGACATTACGCCAACCAAAAAAGTCTTAGCGGCAAAAATCCCAACCGCTAAGACTATGGCGCCGATACTGATTTTGCGCCGCACTAAATAAACTTGTAACTGAGCTTTACCGTTTTTGTTTTTGGGAAAAATCCAGCCTCTTTGCTGCAGTGAGTTAGGCGAAACCGCGAAATATAAAGGCAAAGACAAAACGAATAAAATTAATTCAGCCGCCAAGAGCTCGACGGCGACCGGTAAAACCGATAACCAATTCTTACTTTTTGTAACTTTCTGACGGAGATTAAAAACATAGCCGGAGTAACGAAAATATAAATTTAGCCAGCGTCCCCCCATAATAATTATTTCAAATAGTTAAAATTGTCAGCACGATTCCTAGAAAAACAATGACCACGGCCGACCAATTGGCGCCATTATCAACGTTACCTACCACCCAATCGATCCAAGACGATTGGGCTTTAAAGTATTGCTGAGGCGCCGGCTGGCTTCGAATCCCCTGTTTTTCATCAAACGTAAAAACGATCACCGCGTGATTGCCCTCACTCAAATTAAAATTTTTCTGCGAATTTTCTACTTCCCATTTGCCCTTATCATTAACGGCCGCCGTATAAATAGCGGTCTGCTGATCGGACAATAACAAAACAACCGATGAATTCGGTTGACCATTGCCGGAAAAAATATAATTACCCTGGCTGTTTTTTTTGACTGATTGTAACTCAGGATAAGGCAGAGAATCCACCACTCTGGCGGTTTGAATCGCCGTATCCGAGGCCACTAACGCCTGCGTGGCGATATCCGCTGAACGAAAATCTGAAACCGAAAATAAATGTAAGGGACCGAAGACTGTTGGCAAAAAAAGTATCAATAACAATTTTATCAACCAAATTCCCGCCACTACGCCTAAGCCGGTAACCGTCAAAACTCGGCGCAAATTATAATCAAAAGTAATATCTTTATACGCGCTCTTATCGGCAAAATAAGCGGTTACTTTTTGAGGTTTTAAAGTTAAATAAATCGGCAAAGACACTAGACTCAAAACAATTTCCTGGCAAAATAGAATAAATACGTTAAATACCGCTTCCAGTCCGATTTGTTTTAAAATCAGCTGTTTTCGGTAATAAATGCGGTTAGTCAAAAGCAAGATAAAATTTAACCACTTTCTTTTCATTGATTTATTGTTAATCTTAAGATTTTAACAATTTACCAACCTTTTCATGCAAGGCCGAAAGGTCGGTCTCAGATTTTACAAAATAATCAGTCGCCCCTAAATTCTTGGCCTTGGCCATACTATCGTCATCACCCAAATTTGATAGAACAATAACCGGAATTGAACTTAAGGCGGCGTTAGCCTTAATGTCTTTGAGAAAAGAAAACCCGTCCATTTTTGGTAAAAGTAAATCCAAAAGAATAATATCCGGTTTAATTCTTTCCGCCATGCGTAGAGCTGTTTCCCCGTCCCCGGCCGTAGCAATAGTGTAATTCGCGCCGTGAAAAACCAGATAAAGCGCCCGCAATAAGACCTCATCGTCTTCAACCAATAAAATTATTTTTTGAGTTTCTTTTGCCATAAAATCAAACCTTTAACTGACTTTTGACAAAATCAATAATGCGAAACATCTCCGTATTTGATTTAATAAAATATTCTACTGCGCCTAAAGCTTTGGTTGATTTAATGTCCGCCGCTTCGCCCAAATTGGATAAGACCGCGACCGGTATATTTTTAATTTTGTCCTGGGACTTAATCTGTTTTAAAACCGCGAATCCATCCAAGCCGGGAATGACCAAATCCAATAAAATCATTTGGGGAGAAAATCGATCAATCGCGGCCATAACATCGTTGCCGTTTGACACCATTAAAACTTTGAACCCCTCTTTACTAAAACCATCCGATAAAACGCGCGACAATAAAGCATCGTCTTCAACAATTAGTACCCTTTTGGTTGAAGATTTTTTACCAAAAAACTTCTTTAGCATAGACAAATGAATATTCCATTTATTCTGATTGACAATATTATACCATAAATAACAAATCAACACCAAGAGGGCTGATTTAAAAAGTTTTTGATTTTAGTAATTGTTTAATAGCCCAATATTTTGATATAATAAATAAGTCTTAAATTTAACAAAAACCAATGGAAAAAAAATTATCAAAAATAAAAAAATTTTTTAAGATACTTGGTCCTGGAGTAATCACCGGCGCTGCTGACGACGACCCTTCGGGCATTGCCACCTACACCCAAACCGGTTCACAATTTGGTTACAACATGCTTTGGACCTCATTGTTTATTCTGCCCTTTTTAACTGCAGTGCAGGAAGCTTGCGCCCGAATCGGCGCGGTTACGGGCAAGGGCTTAGCTGCCGTAATTAAAGAAAATTACAATAAAAAAATTCTCTACGCCGTTGTTTTATTGGTGGTGGTGGCCAACACTATAAATATCGGCGCGGATATCGGAGCCATGGCCGCCGCCGCCCAGCTCTTACTGCCCATTAATTTTGTTATTCTCACTATTTCATTTACGGTTCTGATCTTGATTTTAGAAATATTTACTTCCTATAAAGTTTATTCAAAAATTCTAAAATGGCTGGCTTTATCATTACTGTCTTATCCTCTGACGGTTTTTCTAGTCAATCAGCCCTGGTTAAAAATTCTTGAAGCCACCCTTACTCCGGAAATAGAATGGAACTTTGCTTTCTTTTTCTTAATTACCGGCGTTTTAGGCACCACCATTTCTCCTTACATGTTTTTTTGGGAAGCCTCGGAAGAAGTCGAGGAAGAAAAGGCCAACCACATGCTCCTAAAAAATCATCGGCCGAAAATCAATAAAAAATTCATCAAAAAAATCAGGCTGGATAATTTAATTGGTATGTTTTTTTCCAACTTCGCTGCCTGGTCAATTATTATCGTGGGCGCCACCGTCTTGCATAATAACGGTATCACTGACGTGGCCACGGCCGCGGACGCGGCCAAGGCCCTGGAACCACTGGTCAAAACTTTTCCCAACGCGGGATTTTTGGCCAAATTGATTTTTGCGGTTGGCATTATCGGCCTTGGCCTGCTAGCAGTACCGGTTCTATCAGGTTCAGCCGCTTACGCCGTATCTGAGGCTTTTAACATGAAGGAAGGCCTTAATCTAAAATTAAAACGTGCTCACGGTTTTTATGGCGTTATCACCATTGCCACTTTAATCGGCCTGATTATCAATTTTGTCGGCATTAACCCAATCAAAGCTTTAGTTTTCACGGCCGTTTTTAACGGTGTGGCCTCAGTTCCCCTGCTGTTTATTATTGCTTCAATTGCCCAAAATAAAAAAATCATGGGCAAATACCGAAGCGGCAAAATATCTCAAACGCTGGTTTGGATTACTTTTGGCATTATGAGCGCTTCGGCCTTGGTAATGTTTTATACCATGACGCAAAATTAAGCTATTAAAAAAGCCCCGCCGCGGCGGGGCTTTTTTAATATAGCCGTTAAATACCGGCAAAATACATACTTAAAATAGTAAAAAAAATTGAAACTGTAAATATACCCGAAATGCCAACGCTAAGCACCTGATTGCCCGGCATCTGAGCAAAAATTAAAAGCAAAGCCACACCCACCACTTGCAAAAACATTTTAGTCTTACCAAAAACATTGGCTTTCGGCCGAAAATTTGGATGTTTCTTTTTCAAATAAAATGCCGCCAAAATGGTTACAAATTCCAAAACCAAAATTGTCACGATTAAAAATAAATGTAAATAACGATAAATTAGAATTAAACCAACCGAACCAATCAATAATTTATCAGCGACCGGATCAAAAAGTTCACCCCACTCCGTAATTTGATTTCGAATTCGAGCCATTGAGCCATCAATGGCATCGGTTAAAGCAGCAATAATAAAAAGAGCAAAGGCCACGTCGTAATCACGCAAAAAGACCAACCACACCACCGGCGGAGTCAAAATAAACCGCAAAATCGTAACGTGATTAGGTTTAATCCAATCCGGGATCGCCCACAAAATCATGCGATTAACTATAAAATCATGGGGATGAAGTTTATATTCACGATCAGCCATAGGCTTGACGCAACTTAAAACTTAAAATTTTCAAACATTATTAAATAAGCTTAACATTTTTTTGGGAATTTAGTCCAGATTTTCAAGTTTAAACTTCCGCTACTGGCTCTTGAATTATGTCAATTTTATTGATACAGTAAAAGAAGGAGTAGGCGTCAACGAGGGTCGCCAACCAAAGGAGGGCCTGTGATGGCATCGCTAGCCAGCAAGTCACGCTCAAGTACCATTAAACACAAAAAGAAACCGGCAAAATTTTGGACAAAAATTACCGATTTCTGGGCGAAACTGATCTGTGCCTTTGTGGGGCACGATTGGAAAACGGGGTCAGTCTGTAATCGCTGCAAAACTGATTTCGATCGCCGGCCGATTGAAAAACCATAATCAGCATAAACTTTCGATGCTGATCTTTTTTTAATTAAAAAACCGGCTACTTTAAAGGTAACCGATTTTTTACTGATACTATTTGAATTCTTTAAAAAATTCCGTAATTGATTTACCAACAATTTTTTGTTTAACCAAAGTGGAATTTTTAAGCTGAAAAACCTGTTGCTCATAGCTGGGGCGATTTTCTTGATACAAAATACCAATGGGTAATTTTTCCGTCTCCCCCGCTTTTTGGTAGGCCGCTAACTTGTCATTGGGTATATAACCGCTATCTTCTAGCTTATAAACTTTTTGCCGATAAATTTCTCTGATATTTTTTTCATTAAAAATTACACAAGGCTGCAAGACATCAACCAAAGAAAAACCTTTATGGGCAATGGCTTGCTTAAAAATTTCTTTAAGATGAGCCACTTCATCAGCATAGCCCTGTGCCACAAAAGTGGCGCCGCAGGTAATGGCCATTTGCAGACCATGAAACGGATATTCAATTAATCCGTCCGGAGTGGATTTGGTTTTTTCTCCGTGTTCGGTGGTAGGTGAAGCTTGGCCGGTAGTCAGACTGTAGCGATGATTATTGTGAATAATATAAGTTATGTCTACATTGCCGCGGCAGGTATGGATAAAGTGATTGCCGCCCTCGCCGTAGCCGCCACCATCACCGGAAATCGCGATCACTTTCAAATCATGATTAGCCAATTTAATAGCAAAAGCTACCGGCAACGGCCGGCCATGTAGGCTGTGAAAACCGTAAAGGTTAAAATAATTAGCGCCATTACCGCAGCAGCCGATATCAAAACACATCGCTACTTGGTGGGGTTCTAAACCAAGTTCGGCCAAAGCTTGACGCAAAGCGGCATTAATGCCGAAGTTGCCGCAGCCGGCACACCAGGTCGGAGTTTGATTAGATTGAAAGTCCTTATCATTGGCCATATATTTATTTAATCTTTTTTAATTCTTCAACGATTTCTTCGGGGAAAAATTGCGCCCCGTCGTATTTGGTCAACCTTTTATAAACTTTAATGTGGCAAAGCTCTTGCAAGACATCCGCCAATTGACTGTTATAATTATTTTCAATGGCAATTAATTTTTTAACTCCCTTTAACGCCTTTTGCATGACTTCGGGTGAAAGCGGCCAAGGCGCCTGAATATGCAAATAATTAAAATTGGATACAGTCTTTAAAGCTTCCAAAACCGGCCCTTTGGTTGAACCCCAACCAACTAAAGTGTATTTGGCCGATTTAGGGCCAAACAAAATTGGCTTGGGTAAATCTTTAATAATACCGGCCAATTTAACCATTCTTTTTTTCATCATTTTCTTTCTGATTTCCGGAGTAAATCCTTCGATCGTGAAACCGAATTCATCATGCTCATCACTATTGGCTAAATGCATGCCGCCCTTTTGTCCGGGCAAAGCTCTGGGAGAAACTCCGGTCTTGGAATATTGATAGCGTTTATAGCCGTTAATTTTCGCCAACTGCTCTTCAGTTAAAATTTGGCCACGATCAATTTTAATTTTATCGGTTTGTGGTTCCTTAATTGATTGATGACCCTCGGCATTATATTTATCCAGCATAATAAAAACCGGAATCTGCCATTTCTCCGCCAAATTAAAAGCCTGAATAGTTAAATCAAAAGCTTCCTGCGGATCAGCCGGCGCTAAAAGTACGCGAATGAATTCACCATGACCCGAATGGGCGACATAAGATAAATCACCTTGCTCGGTCCAAGTCGGCAAACCGGTCGCCGGGCCCGGCCGCTGAGCTTCGGCAATAACAATCGGGGTTTCGGTAATACCGGCTAAAGACAAACCTTCGTTCATAAGGGCAAAACCGCCGCCGGAAGTGGCCGTCATAGCTCTTACGCCGGCAAAACCCGCGCCAATAGCCATGTGGATGGCCGAAATTTCGTCTTCAGCGTGTTTAACTAGCATACCGGATTGATCCGACCAGGCCGCCAGGTTATGAAGAATTGATGAGGCAGGGGTCATTGGATAAGCTGACAAAAAAGTGCAGCCGGCGGCTACGGCCGCCAAAGATGTGGTGTCATTGGAAGTAACAATAATTGACTTGTTATTTGCCGCTTTGACTTTAAGATTGTAAGGAAATTTATCAACATCAAAGTTCTTTTTCGCGTAATCATAGCCGAACTTGGCAGCCTTCACGTTCATGTCAACAACTTCTTGGCCTTTATCGGCAAAAGTATCGGCAATTACCTCGGCCAAAAGGCCTAGATCGAAATTCAATAAGGCCGTGGCGGCACCGGTAATAATAATATTTATGGCCAACGGTTTGATATCCGCCTCTTTGGCCAACTGCGCCAAAGGCAGAGCAAAAATCTTGACGCCTTTAACCTCTTTAGGATCAATTTTAAATTTGTCGGCATCGTAGATAATGGCTCCGTCTTTAGTCATATCCGGCAGACAATAGTCAAAAGCTTCCCGATTTAAAGCGATCAACAGCTGAGTTTGTTTATAAATAGCCCAAACCGGCTGATCGGCAATACTGACGCGATAAGTCACCAGGCCGCCGCGAATCCGCGACGGATACTCCGAGCTGTCAAAAGTATAAAGCCCGGCGCGCACGCAGGCTTTGGTGAAAATTAGACCGGCCACTTGCTGGCCGCCGCCGGCGATACCGCCGATTTTCCAAGTGAAAACCTTGGATTGGTTATTTTTTTCATTTTTCATACTTTGGTATTCTATCAAAAATAATTCGAAAAGTAAAAACAAAAAATTAAGAAAACAAGAAATCGGCCAATCAAAATGGAATTTTGAATTTAATTTCCTATTTTCTTAGTTAATACTGCATAATCATCTTCGGCGTCTTGGTTTCAGCGAATTTATGGGAAATAATTTTTTCAATATTGTAAGTACCGAATTTGGGCGCTTCCACAAAACCCTGCATCGCCGCTTCGGCGAACCAACCGCTATTAACCCAGTCCAGCAGCCACTCGTTAGCATACTTGGGATCATCTTGACTTACGGCCGAACCAATGGTTCTTAGCCAGCGCCGATTAAAATCTTCCTGTGAACCGATTGGCGGCGACATGACAATCGGCACGCCCAAGGCGCAATAGAAACTTAATTCCGAAGGTTTAGTCCATAAAATATCCGTCACCCGCAAAGCTTGGTTGAATTTTTTAAAATATTCTTCCTTGGAGCTGGCAAAAATAATCTTGACGCCCCGGCCCAATTCGTTTCTCAGCCCCGCCTGACGCGCCGTCTGCCTAAAAAAAGTACTGACTGAATTATGAATACCGGCCACCAAAATCATTCTGACTTTTTTCTCTAAAATCTGCTGGCTCAAACTGGTTAGAATCGTAGCGGCAATATCCTTCTGAGCGCCGGCGCCGCCCACCGCGAAAGTTACCGTTAAGGGATGATTAGTCTGACTGGGCAAATTTTTAATCTTTAAAAATCGTTTAACATCTTGCTGATAACGCTTCCAGTAATCTCTTTGGGGATCCAAATTAGCCAATCGATTAACCAAATCATTTTTTAAAATCTCCAAACGCTCGGTGCCAATATTTTCCAAAGGCAAAGGAAAACCGGTCAAAAATATTTTTTCGGCACTAATACCATAAAGTTTCAACCGATCAACGACGCGGTAATTCGGCGCGAAATATTTAATTCGGCTGACGGCCGGATGAAGCGGCGCCCAGGCGCGGCTGATGTCAGTATCGGTCGCCAGACAATAAATTTCCCCGGGGTAATTAAATACCTCGGCCATATACGCCGTGGCAAAAAATGTCGTAATCAGCGGTATTGGTTTTTTTGCCAGCCGATCAATCAAATGCTTCCCCCATTGCTGCTTATTGATTAAATTATAAATGGTTTTAACTTGCATGCTCGGCTTGGATAAATCCCGCCGCGGATAAAATTTAGGAATTTCCTGCAAGTTGTCATAAAACTCAAAAACTTTGCCTCCGATAAAAGGTACTTTCTTAAAGCGGGAGATAAATTCATAGACCCTCCGGCTTTCCTGCCAGATTCTGCGATCCTTCGCCGGAATGCCCGGATAGCTATTGGCGCTGATGATTTTTCCGCCCTGAGCCAAATACTTCAAAGGGAAGGCCGCTCGTTGGTGGCCATAACCCATATCAACTGAAATAATCCAGGCTTTAATATGACGCTGATTGTTATTATTCATAGTTTATTTATTTTAACAAAAAAATCCGCTCAAGCCAAAACTAAATTGCCGACAACTTTTTTAAATATTTTACCAATGTTTGTAAAGCCATAGCGGCAAAAAGTATTATTAACGGCAAAAATTGAAAAAAGAAATAAGACAAATCATAATCCATGATATTTACTTTTTTAGCCATAATAAATGACAACCAGGTAAACGCGGTTAAAATGGCAAAAAACCAACTCAATAAATAATCTTTTTTACTGACCTTTTTTAAAGCCAGCGTTATGGTGGTGGCCAGCAGCAAAGCCGGGAATAAAAACAATAAGCCGGAGTTATCCGTCCAAGCCGCGAATGCCCAAGCAATGCCTGAAAAATAAAAATAAGAATTGCCCTGACCGACTAAGTAATAATAATAGCCCACTAGCATCAACATCATAAAAATCGCCAGCAGCCAATCCGAACTCGGAACGCGTTCAACGCCAAACATTAAGGGCGGCAGAAAAGCCAGAATGGCCGTTGTAAAATTTTTAAAAACCACGCTGGAATTTTTTGGCAGACAAAAATAAAAAATTGCCAGCAGTAATAAATAATAAAAGACGCTGATGTAATTCAAATTTCTTTCTGAGTAACCACTGTTAGCTGATAGCCAAACTCTAAGCATGGTGTCATTAAGCGGTTTGACACTTTCACCACCGCCAAGATAAAAAGCACTCTGCGGGTCTTGGACAATATTTCTACTGAAAAAAATTGTTTTGGCTTTAAAGTTTAGACTCTGCCCATTGTCTTGGGTATAGATTGGGTAGCTGTTAATTCGGCTGGAGACAATAAATAACTGTAAAAGAATCACGGAAACCAAAAAAATTAAAGATACTTTTTCAAAGTTGGGATAATTTTTAAAAGTTACGATTTTTTCTTGAATAAAACCCTTGAATCTTTTAAATTTTGGCCAAGGTACTTTGCGCTCAAACAAAAAAACCATGAAACCAAAACCAAAAATCTGCGAAATTGCTCCCCAAAGAAAAATCAAATAACTGAACTTAAAACCCATGAAAACATTATAAGAAAAAACATCCAAAGTAAATCCGGCCAAACCAATCAACCAGCCGACAAAAAATTTAAAACCGAAGCTAAAACTTTTGCTTCGATCAATTAAATAAATCAGCATGTACCCTCTCGGCCAAATAATCGCGAGGGCAAAAATAATTTTTAAGAAAATAATAAAATTGTCCATGAACATATTTTACCTTATTTCCCCTGATTATTCCAATTTACTCGGAACTCACAATACGCTATAATGAAATTATGATTTCGGGTATTATCGACATTCTAGCTAATATCATAATTAGTATTATCGGCTATCTCGGCTATACCGGGGTTTTTTTGCTAATGTTCTTAGAATCATGCGGCCTACCGATTCCCTCCGAGATTATTATGCCTTTTGCCGGTTTCTTGGTTGCCAAAGGTCAACTCTCATTTTTTTGGGTTGGTTTATTGGGTAGCTTAGGAAATTTAGCCGGTTCGGCTCTGGCTTATTATATTGGACTCTGGGGCGGCCGGCCTCTGATTGAAAAATACGGCAAATGGTTTTTAATTTCCAAACATGATTTAAATTTAGCCGATCATTGGTTTAATAAATACGGCGATTGGGCGGTCTTTTTCGGCCGGCTCTTGCCGGTTGTTAGAACTTACATTTCTTTTCCGGCTGGAATTGCCAAAATGGATATAAAAAAATTCTGCTTTTACTCTTTTATTGGCGCTCTGCCCTGGTGCTTTCTCTTTGCCTGGCTGGGAATCAAAATGGGTAATAATTGGGAATTAATCCGGGAAAAACTTCACGCCTTTGATATGACTATATTAGCGCTGGTGATTTTAATGATTTTACTTTACGTCTGGCGCCATCTCAAAAATTTAAAAAAAATATAAATATTTCTGAAAAAAACTTGGGCTAATTGGCTCATTTTTTTGTTCTTGCCATTTTTTTAATAATCGTCTAAGATAAAACCAATCAACAGCGAACCTTGCAGGAGGGGTTAAGATGGCGATAACTAAAACCCGACGAAGAGTACTGAAGAATCATCTCAAACGGCTAAATCAAGAGTTGATCAATTACGCTCGTGATGGCAACTGGGAGATGGTTGAAGAGACGTTGAATACCGGCGCGGACATTGACACAGCTTGTCAAATGGCGGGGAAAACCGCTCTTCATTACGCGGCCGAGGCCGGCGATTTCGAAGCGGTCGCGATGCTCTGTGATAATGGGGCAGACCCCAGACTCACAGACAATGAGCACAGAACGCCCCGTCAGATTGCTATTAAATTGGAGTTTGAAGATATCGCCCGCTTTTTGGAGGATGACGAATGAGACCAAACACACGTTTGGCTCTTTTTTTACCCTTACGCCAACAACCAACTTGTGCTAAAATAGTAATATTAAATAATTAAAATTTCTATGATTTTTGAATTTATTGTCATCATTATTGGGCTCTGTCTTTTTGAAGTCATCAGCAGCGTTGATAACGCGATAGTTAACGCCCACGTTTTAAAAACCCTGCCAGAAAAATTTCGAAGAATCTTTTTAGTCTGGGGTCTGCTTTTGGCGGTTTTTGTGGTTAGGGGTATTTTGCCGTTTATTATTGTTTGGTTTGCCAACCCCAGCCTTTCTATTGTTGAGCTAATTACTTTTACTTTTTCCGGCAGCGCGGAAATTACTGAATACGTTGATAAATCAAAGCCTTTACTGCTTTTAGGCGGCGGCGTTTACTTATTTATGGTATTTTTAAGCTGGTTATTCTTGGAAGAAAAAAATTATGCTCATCGCTTGGAAGCTATAATCCATCGCCAATCGGTTTGGTTCTACGCGATTGCTTCTCTATTTTTTACGGCAATTATCTATTACTCTTTGCAAGCCAATTCCCTGCTCGCGCTGTCGGCCTCAATTGGCTCCACCGCCTTCTTCATTACGGACGGCTTCAAACGCAACGCCGAGGAAAAAGAAAAAGAATTAGTGTCGGGACATATGAGCGCTTGGAGTAAAATTTTATATCTAGAAGTCTTAGACGCGTCTTTTTCCATTGACGGCGTTATCGGCGCTTTTGCCTTTACCATTTCCGTGCCTCTGATTTTAATCGGTAACGGCTTGGGCGCTTTTGTGGTTCGAGAAATTACGATCAAGGGCGTAGACATAATTTCCAAATTAGCTTATTTAAAAAATGGTGCCATGTACTCAATCGGCATTTTGGGCGGCGTCATGGTTTTGGAAAGTTTTGGCCGGGAATTTCCCTTCTGGCTGGCTCCGCTTAATACGCTGATTATTTTGCTGGCTTTTCTTTGGTTATCCTACTATGAATTAAAAAAGACGGAAAATAAAAAAAATATTAAAAAAGCATAAGATAATACTTACGTTTTACTTATCAGTCTCGCCCAGCGGGACTGATTTTTTAATAAAAAAAGGCGCTAACTTCATAGTCGCGCCTGCCTATCTTAACCACTAAAACTGATCGACAGTGAACTGGCCCGTTGGCGTATCCTTGATCAGATAACATCTTAAGAGCAAAGCCGGAAACTTAACGGCCAGTAAACTGCGGATCTTATCAGCATCAGCTCTCTGAGCTGCTTCTTCGGCTGCCAAATCGGCAATACCATAAGCACCGCAGTCGTCATGAAAAAGAATAATGATTTCATTGATACCGTGTTTATCGCGGGCAATCCCAATTTGTTTTAACAAAAAGTCTGATTCACCTGGCTGGGATGAAACTAGATCCTTGCCGGCACCGGCGACCGAAATGGTGTCATGTCGGTCAATACCGAGCTGGGCACAAAGCTTGGCGTAATCATCGTCGCTGATGCGCCAATCCATACAACGAAAAACTTGGGTTTGGCAATGATGCATATATTTGTCTACTCCTGGTTAAGAATAAAATAATTATTGCTCGGTTTCAATCTTTGGCATTTCGCCATGCTTTCTTTTTCTCACTACTTTGAGTCGAGCTAACTCTTTTTCTAATTTTGAGGCTAGGCTGGTATAATCCACGTCTTCACGATTCTTCATTTCTTCCATTAACTTCTCCGCGCGCAATCTAGCCGCTTGAGCGCGTTCTTCGTCAATCTCTTCAGCTCGTTCGGCTGAATCAGTCAAAACAATCACTTCATTGGCTCTGATCTCAACAAAACCACCGGAAACAGCCAAGGCAATTTCTTTGCCCTCTTCTTTAATCACTAACTCCCCGGCTTTCAAAGCCGAAAGCAAAGGCACGTGATTAGGCAAAACCGTAATCTCGCCCGATTGAGTCGGCAAAGTTACTTGATCAATCTCCTTTTGATAAACTACCTTTTCCGGAGTAACAATCTTGAACTTAAGCTTATTCATAAAGATTTATTATGCACTTATTTTCTTAAATCGTCAACCCCGCCCTTCATATAGAAATCCTGCTCCGGCACATCATCAAAATTACCGGCCAAAATTTCCTTAAACGCCCTAACGGTTTCTTTGAGCGGGACGTATTTACCTGAACGACCAGTAAAGGTTTCAGCCACAAAGAATGGCTGGGATAAAAATCTTTGAATCTTTCTGGCGCGAGAAACGGTTTGCTTGTCTTCGTCGGACAATTCTTCCATACCCAAAATGGCGATAATATCTTGCAAGTCTTTATAGCGCTGTAATACTTTCTGCACCCCGCGAGCCACATTATAGTGCTCTTCCCCGACAATTCTTGGATCCAAAATCGTGGAAGAAGAATCTAAGGGATCAACAGCCGGATAAATACCTAATTCGGATAAGGGCCGAGACAAAACCACGGTTGAGTCTAAATGGGCAAAAGTGGTGGCCGGCGCCGGATCGGTTAAATCGTCCGCCGGAACATAAACGGCTTGCACGGAAGTAATGGAACCGTTTTTCGTGGTGGTGATTCTTTCTTGCATCTCCCCCATTTCCGTGGCCAGAGTCGGCTGATAACCGACGGCAGAAGGAATGCGTCCGAGCAAAGCCGAAACTTCCGAACCGGCCTGGGTGAAACGAAAAATATTATCTACGAAAAGCAAAACGTCTTTTTTCTCCGCGTCACGGAAATATTCAGCCATAGTCAAAGCGGTTAAACCTACTCTCATTCTGGATCCAGGCGGTTCATTCATCTGACCAAAAACCATGGTAGTATTTTTTAAAACTCCAGAATCCGTCATTTCCCGATACAAATCATTACCTTCGCGAGTACGTTCGCCGACTCCGGCAAAAACCGAGAAACCGCCGTGTTCCGCCGCGATGTTTCTAATTAATTCTTGAATGACCACGGTCTTGCCGACGCCGGCGCCACCGAATAAACCGACTTTACCGCCTTTAACAAAGGGGCAAATTAAATCAATTACTTTAATGCCGGTTTCAAAAATTTCTACCTGAGTTGATTGCTCCACAAAAGCCGGGGCGCTGCGGTGAATCGGCCAAGTTTCTTTAGATTTAACCTGTTCTTTGTCATCAATCGGCTCACCTAAAACATTAAACATGCGACCCAAAGTTTCCGGACCAACTGGCACCGAAATCGGCCGGCCGGTATCCAAGGCATCCATGCCCCGGCGCAAACCGTCAGTGGAACCCATGGCCACGGCGCGTACGACATTGCCACCGGAATGCTGTTGAGTTTCCAGAACCAAAGTTTCTTTGCCGTTTTTAACTTCCAAAGCGTTATAAATTTCCGGCATTTTCTTTTCAAAGTAAACGTCAACGACCGGGCCGATGACTTTTCGAATTTTTCCAAGATTAGACATATAATTTTATAATTATTAATTTAATAATTGATAATAAATAACAGATAAAGCAATTCAGCCAAAACCGCGACGGCCATCAGTATTAAAATATAAAATAAAACTTTTTTCTTTTTCGGTTTTTTGTTTTCTATCTGATAAGCTTGAGTCAGAATCTCTTTGGGATTAATCTTCAAATTTTGGTTTAAATCCGACATCTTATTCCAAAGCCGCTTTAGATCCGCAAATTTCGGCAATCTCTCGGGTGATACCAGCTTGGCGGGCTTGATTAAACATTAAAGTTAAATCGGCAATCATATCCGAGGCCGAGCTGGAAGCATTCTTCATGGCCATCATTCGGGCGGAATGTTCCGAAGCCAGTGATTCAAGCATGGCTTGATAAAGCTGAGTCTCAATCAACCGCGGTAAAAATAAATTTAAAATTTCATCTTTGTTCGGCTCAAAAACATATTCTAAACTGTCAATTCCCTGATTAGTTTCTTCATTTTCTTTTTGACTGGTTTTATTAACACTGCCTAAATCCTTGTCTTCGGCAATGCTAAAAGGCAATAAAGTTAAGACTCTGGGCTTTTGCACCAAAGCCGAAATATAGTCGGTATAGGCGACTGAAACTTTATCATATTTGCCGTCAATAAAATCTTTAATTACCATTTTAACAATCGGCGCAATATCTTCGGCGCTGACTAGCATATCAGGCTTATCAAATTCCGCCACCACATCTTTTTTCAGTCGAGCCAAAAACTCCGCTCCCTTTTTGCCCATGACGATGAATTCCTGACTTTCGGATTTTTCATTAGCGGCATAATTCAAAGCTTTGTTAATGATCTGACTATTAAACCCGCCGCAAAGTGCCCGATTAGAACTAATCAATATTACCGCCGTCTTTTTTAGGCTCTCTCGTCTGTTTAATAGCGGATGATCCTGGGCATTAATGCGTTTGGCCAAATTCAAAACCACTGACCAGGCCGTCTGGGCATAGGCGCGAGAATTTAAAACCGCGTTGACTGATTTGCGCATTTTAACCGCCGAGACCATTTCCATGGCTTTGGTAATTTTTTTAGTATTACCAATCGAGCGAATGCGATTTTTAATTACTTTGGTAGATAAGGCCATTTTAAATAATCAATCTTTAGGCTAAGGTCTGCTTGAATTCAGTAATGACTTTTTTAATTTCTTCTTCAATTTCCGGAGTTAACTGTTTTTCTTTGGCAATTTTTTCCAACAAACTCTTTTGATGAGTCAAAGTATATTTAATCAAACCATTCTCAAATTCTTTGATTTTTTCTACCGCCACGTCATCGGTTAAACCATTAATAGCTGCGTAAATGATCATTACTTGCTGCTCAACTTTCATCGGCTCATACTGACCTTGTTTTAGAATTTCCGTAAATCGAGCGCCGCGATTAATTTGGTTACGAGTCGCTTCATCCAAATCTGAACCGAATTGAGCAAAAGCGGCCAACTCGCGATATTGAGCCATTTCTAATTTTAATTTACCGGCCACCTGCTTCATGGCTTTTATCTGAGCGTCAGAACCGACACGAGAAACTGACAAACCGGTATTAATCGCCGGCCGAATACCCTGATAGAATAAATCGCCTTCCAAAAAGATCTGACCATCGGTGATAGAAATCACGTTGGTCGGAATATAAGCGGAAATATCACCAGCCTGAGTTTCAATAATCGGCAAAGCCGTCAAAGAACCGCCACCATAGTCTTCATTTAAACGCGCGGCGCGTTCCAATAAACGTGAATGAAGATAAAAGACATCGCCCGGATAAGCTTCGCGTCCAGGTGGGCGTTTTAATAACAAAGAAATCTGGCGGTAAGCCACGGCTTGTTTGGATAAATCATCATAAATTACCAAAACATCTTTGCCCTGGTCCATAAAATATTCGCCCATAGCGCAACCGGCAAACGGAGCAATGTAGAGCAATGAAGCCGGATCAGACGCCCCGGCCAAAACCACGGTAGTATATTCCATCGCGCCGTGTTCTTTTAGTTCGGTAATAATTCTGGAAATCTTAGCTTCTTTTTGGCCAATGGCGACATAAATACAAATAACATCCTGGCCTTTTTGATTAATAATAGTATCAATGGCAATGGCGGTTTTACCGGTCTGACGATCACCGATAATCAATTCACGCTGGCCGCGGCCAATTGGAATCATGCCATCAATGGCTTTAATCCCGGTCTGCAACGGTGAATTGACCCGATGACGGGTAATAACGCGAGGCGCGATTTTTTCCACCGGATAAAAAGTATTGGTTTTAATTTCGCCCTGGCCGTCAACTGGCTGACCCAAAGGATTTACCACACGTCCAATCACGCTTTCACCCACCGGCACTTCCAAAATACGGCCGGTGCTTTTAACCATATCGCCTTCTTTAATCTTTTGATAATCACCTAAAATAATAGCTCCGACAAAATCTTCTTCCAAATTTAAGGCCACGCCAAAAACGTCATGACCAAAATCAAGCATTTCCGAAGCCATGGCTTCGCCTAAGCCGGAAATTTTGGCAATGCCGTCGCCGATTTCTACGACAGTGCCGACTTTCTCGGTTTTAACCTGGGTTTTAAAATCTTTAATTTGATCTTTAATTTGTTCAATAATTTGATCCTTATTCATAGTATAAAATATTTTAATTAATTATTTGATAAAATTTGTTTACGCAAAGCCATCACTTGAGTTTGCAGCGAACCGTCAATCAAATCATCACCTAATTTTAATCTGAGGCCACCAATTAAATCCGGATTAATCTGACTTTTTAAATCAATTTCCTGACCAATAATTTTTTTCAGCTGAACTTTTATTTTTTCCTGCTCCGAGCCTGATAATTCTTTAGCCGTTTGGATTTCTATTTCTGTGATTTCCTCGGCTGAATTATAATAACGGGAAAAATCATCTAAAATCTTTGGGGCTAAAGAAAGAATATTTTTTTGAGCTAGTAAAACAATAAAATTACGCAAAGCTGCCTTTTGCTGCTCGCCTTTGGTTTCTTTAATTACTTCATACAAAGCAATGGCGTAATTTTTTGTGTTAATCTTCATGCTAAAAGTTATTTTTTAATTTCTTTTAAAGCTGCCTGCACTAAGTCGGCATCAACTTTTTTATCAACCATCTTGCCTAAAACTTTGGTCGTAGCCAAAACAATTAAATCCGCCATTTCATTACGCACCTCGGAAATCATCTTTTGTTTTTCCGCGGTAATTTGCTGGCGACTTTCTTCGACGATTTTTTTTACTTCCATTTTAGCTTTTTCGACGGAATTCTTGCCTTCTTGGTCAGCAATTTTTTTGGATTCAGCGATGATTTTTACCGATTCAACTCTGGCTTCTTTGATAATCTTGGATTTTTCCGCATCAGAATCTTTCAAATTATCCTGAATTTTTTTGGCATCCGCTAAACTTTTTTCAATCGTCTCAGTTCGTTCAGACATTTTTTTAGCCAAAGGCTTTAAAGCAAAATACCAGAGGACAAAAACCACTACCCCGAAGTTTACCAGCTGGGCAATGATTAATTTTAAGTCTAAATGGAAGGTGGAAATAATTTCACCCATAAAATATATAATTTGCTAATAAGTAAGGCCTGGCCAAAAGGCCAGGTATAAATTTTTCCAATCTTTAGGAAATGGAAAAAGCGATAACCAAGGCATAAATCGCCACTGCTTCCGCGAAAGCTGAGGCCAAAAGCATTGGCACCAAAATTTTACCAGCTGATTCCGGATTGCGGCCGATTGATTCCATGGCTTTAGCGCCAATCATACCAATAGCTAAGGCTGGTCCAATTGAACCGATGCCAATAGCTAAAGCTTTGGCTAACATGGTTAAATCCATAATATTTCCTTTCTGCGCCAGCTTTCAGCCCGAGAGCCAAAAACCAGCTTAATTAATATATAAATTAATGACTCTCTTCGTGATCGTGTTCAGTCGTCATCACCGTTAAAAACACCAAAGTCAGTAAGGAAAAAATCAAAGCCTGAATTACTCCGACTAAAACTTCCAAAAACATAAATGGAATGGGCAGGGCGAAAGCAAAAATTGCCGCCATCGCTCCCAATAGCACCTCGCCGGCAAAGACATTACCGAATAACCGAAAAGACAATGAAGCCACCTTGGCCAATTCACCCACGATTTCAATAATCCCCACAAAAAATTTAATCGGATTAACTAATAAAACCGTAAAATCTTTTTCTTTAATAATTTTTCTCGGAATCTCAACCAGCAAATTCAGACCGATAAAGCGATTTAAGTGTTTCCAGGAACTGGTCATGACCACGCCGAAAATGTGGGTTAAAACTATGGCCATAATCGCCAAAGCCAAAGTGGTATTCAAATCGGCCGTGCCGCCTCGCAAAAATGGCACAAAAACATTTTCCCCATGTGAACGCTCTACCATGCCAACCGTACCCACGCCCGGCAAAAGTCCCAACCAATTACTGATGAGAATAAAAAAGAAAAGTGGTAAAACAATCGGTAAAAATTTCATGGATTTTTTGCGCGAACCGGTAACCGAATCCGCCAAATTTAGCGCCCCATCCAAAATCATTTCCGCATAATTCTGCAAACCCTTAGGCACGGTGGCCAGATTTTTTCTAATCATAGCCGACAAGACTATAATAATTACCACCACAATCCAAGAAGTAATCAAAGAATTGGTAACCGTGAAATTGCCGACAGAAAAAATCGGTTCGGCAAAAAGAGTAGTCTCGTGTTTAATTTCTGTTGAGACTTCTTGAGCCGCTTGGTGTTCGGCCACCGGTAACGTTACTTCAGCACCGGATTCTTGATTGTTAATTGGTTGTTCTGTCATGATTATCTTTTTCTTTTTTTTCTAAACTTTCTTTTTCAATCGCTTTTATAAATTTTATCGCTTCCAAAACCAAACCGAAGCAGGTTAAGCAGAAAGCCAAGCCGACGGAAAATAAAAATAACCAGGGTTTGGTCTGATATTTTTCATCAAGCCATTGGCCGATGTAAAGCGATAGTACCAAGGGACCGACCAGCCAACCGGAAAGCACAAAAGAAAACTTCAAACCGTTGTCCCACCAAAAATCAAATCCTTTTTTTTCTCGCTTTATGTCTGTAATTTTGTCTTCAGACATATTTTAATGCCCCAATTATACTAGTTTTTACCAAATAGTCAAGGGTCAAAACTTTCCAAAAATTTATTAAATAATTTTTGCTAAAATTAGACAATTTAATTATAACAAAAACCATAATTCCCAGCCAATTTACCAATAAACTAAAAACACCCGTTCGGGGTGTTTTTAATAATCTCTATCTGACAATTTTTAAACCCATATAATAACCCTGCGGTTTTTGACAAAGCGGACACTTTTTTGGCGCGCTTTTACCCTTGTGGATATAACCACAGTTCAAACATTTCCATTCAATCTCTTCTTCGCTTTCAAACAACTTGCCCTTTTCCAGACGATCAGCCAAAATATTATATCTTTCTTCGTGCTTTTCTTCCACTTCACTGATTTCTTTAAATAACTTGGCTACATCTTCTTCCCCTTCTTCATAAGCCACTTTTTCAAATTCCGGATACATAGTGCCGAATTCATACTTTTCCCCTTCAGCCGCATGGCGCAAATTCTCCAAAGTTTTAGCCAAAGGATGAATGTCATAGGTATTAGTCATACTCACTTTTTCATCCAATTTTTCTAATTCTTCCTGAGCGTGGGCTCGTTCATTGTCCGCGGTTTCTTCAAAGACCTTAGCAATCCACATCAGGCCCTCTTTGACGGCCAGTTCGGCGTAAAAAGTATATTTATTGCGGGCCATGGACTCGCCGGCAATCGCTTTGAGCAAATTCTCTTTAGTTTTTTGTCCCTTAACCATAAATTTTATTTAATTATTATTTATTAAATTATACACTAAAAATCGATTTTCGTCGACTGGATAACAAAAAATGTCGCTTTAAAACATTATTTTTCTTTCAAAATGTGATAAAATGACTATATGAATTATTATAATCAAATCTTTACCATACCGCCAAAACCAACCCTATTAGCTCGACTCAAAAAACTGGCTTTGGCCGGCTGGTTACCGCTGGCGCTGGCGCTTCTGTTTGTGGTTCAAAACCAAGCTTTTAACAGCTGGCTTGATATCAAACCCGATGAGTATTTAATCAGACGCAGTCTAGTAACTTTTGCCTTGGGTTTGATTTTATACGGCCCAGCCATATTTTTTAAAAAACGCGGACGCTATATCTATCTTTTTACTATTTCTTTGCTAGTTTCTTTAATTTTTATTGCTCAATATCTTTATTTTGAATATGCCGGCGCGTTCTTGCAAGCTTCGTCGATCAAATACGCGAAATTAGCGGCGGCTCAGACCGGAACCATCGTTACCCTGCTGACTAATCGTTTATTTCTCTTTATCATCAACATTATATTTTGTCTGAACGGTATATTGGTTGAGACTTTAGACAAAAATAAAGAAATTCATCTTTCAGTTGGGGAAAAATTTGCCTCTTTGGTAATGATTGCGGTCGTGGTTTTTACCGGCTACGGTCATTTACTCAGAGTGGAAGCTAAAGAATGGGGCAACACGGCTTTGCTTTCCAGTAATACTTATGATTTAGATGCGTTCGTCAGCAAAGTCGGCATTGTTAATTTTTTTCTGGAAGACGTCAGCCGCCGAGTTTTTAAAGCCAATAAAGCCACTGAGGCCGATAAAGAATTTGTCAAAAACTGGCAAGCCAAATCAGTTGAATCCAAAAAAGAAAAAAAATATTTCGGCTTAGCTAAAAATCGCAATCTGATTTTAATTCAAGTTGAATCACTGGAAAATTCCGTGATTAATAAAAATCTCGGCGATCAAGCCATTACCCCGGAATTAAATCAGCTAATTAAAGAGGGTTTTTATTTTGACAATTATTACGCCCACGTCAGCGCCGGTAACACGGCCGACGCCGAATTTGCCGTTTTGAATTCTTTATATCCCCTGCCTAATAACGTGGCGTTTATTGACTATGCCAAAAATCAATATTTTGCTTTGCCAAAATTGCTGACACAAAACGGCTACGGCACTTATGTTTTTCACGGCGATGTCTCTACCTTTTGGAATCGCGCCAATATTTATCCGCAACTAGGTTATCAAAAATGGTTTGGCCGGCAAGATTACACGGCCGATCGCAAAGTTGGTTCTGGTTTTGATTTAGGTGACGAAGAATTTTTTGATCAAACTATACCAAAGTTGAAAGTTCTGCCCCAGCCGTTTATGGCCATGCTAATGACTTTAAGCTCGCACACGCCCTTTGCATTACCGGCTGATCTGCAAACTTTAAAAATTCCCGAGCAGACAAAACTTGATCAAACCCAAAAGCAATATTTGCAAAGCATTCACTACGTTGATTATGCTTTAGGCAAATTCATTAAGCAGCTTAAAGAATCCGGTTTATACGACAATTCACTGATACTAATTTACGGCGACCATGGCAGCTATACCCACATCAGCGACAAAATTAATGCCGACAACCAAGCCGTCTATGGTTTGATTAACAGCCAAGTGCCTTTAATTATTTTGGCCCCCAAAACTGATTTATTAGGCACCAGCCAAATACCATCCAGCCACATTGATTTATATCCAACCCTGGCGAATTTGGCCGGCCTGAAAGCACCAAGCAGCACTCTGGGTCTGGATTTGTTTAATACCGATGCCCCGGTAATTACCCACCGCAAAAATATTTCCGGTTTAATTGATGTAATTGCCACCAATAATTTAGCTTATGTGGCGGCCGAAGACGGAATTTTTGAACACGGGAGTTGCCAAAGCTTACCCCACAAGATTACCTTAGATATTACCGACTGCCAAGAAATTTTTAATCAGCAATCCGATATTATCCGCGTTTCCGATACGGCCATAAAAGCCAATCTTTTGTCGTCTTTAAACGACTAAAAAATTCATGAAGAAAAAAAATTTTATTTATTTAATTCTGGCGACAATGATTTGGTCGCTGCTAACACCGACCGCCCCGACTTTGGCCGAGGTTTCGGATATTGCTAGTACACGCCAGCAGTTAGAACAACAGCTCAAAGATATTGAACAACAAATTGCTCAATATCAAAAAGAGTTAGGCACCATTAAAGGCCAAAAAAATACTTTAAATAATAAAATCAAAGAATTACAAAGCCAGCAGGCCGGTTTGAAATTACAAATTCAAGCCACCAGTTTACAGATTGATGATTTAAACGGCCAAATCAAACAGACCCAAAGTTTAATCGCCGACAATACTCTCAAAACTCGCTTTTTACAAAGCCAGCTAAAAGATTTAATTCAAAAAATTTATTTATTGGATCAAAGAACACCAATTTTTATTTTTTTAATGAAGAATAATTTAGCTGAAGTTTTTAATGAAATCCAAAATTACCAACAGCTAAGTAATGAACTGCGCGTAATTATTCAGCAAGTTAAAGAAACCGGCAGTAAATTAAATCAAGCTTCTGAAACTTTAAACAGCCAATGGGAAAAATCAAATAATTTGTTATCCATTAAAGTTTTACAGCAACAGCAGCTGCAAAATTCTGTCAGTGAACAAAAAACGATTTTGCAGCAAACCAAAGGTAAAGAAAGCGCTTACCAAGGCATGGTGGCTGAAAGTAAAAAACAAATTGCCGCTATTAAGAGCCGAATCTATCAATTATTCAATGTCGGCAAACAAATTACTTTTGGCCAGGCGGTAGAAATTGCCGCCTGGACGTCGCAGCAAACCGGCGTACCCACCGCATTTTTGCTGGCGATTTTAAGCCAAGAATCAAACTTAGGCCAAAACGTCGGCACTTGCAACCGCGCCGGTGATCCGCCAGAGAAAGGCTGGAAAGTGATTATGAAACCAACGCGCGACCAGGAACCGTTTTTAGCCATTACCAAAGAATTGGGTTTGGATGTTAACACCACGCCGGTTTCTTGTCCCATGCGCGACAAGGCCGGCAACCAAGTCGGTTGGGGCGGCGCCATGGGCCCCGCGCAATTTATCCCTTCAACTTGGCTGGGCTATAAAAACAAAGTCAGTGCTTTAACCGGCAAATCGCCGGCCAGTCCGTGGGACATTCGCGACGCGTTTGTGGCTTCAGCTTTACTGCTCAAAGCTAATGGCGCCGGCACCTCGCGACAAAGTCAATGGAACGCAGCCATGAAATATTTTAGCGGCTCCACCAATTCGGCTTACAGTTTTTATGGTGATAACGTTTTAGCCCTAGCCGATAAATATCAAGCTGATATTGATAAATTAAATACTAAATAAATTCGCGGTTAACCGGAGGGCTAGTTATACTTTGAATTAAAAACTATGAACTCATCAAATCAATCAAGACCTTTAATCGCACTGTCCCTCGGCGGCGGCGGAGCCAAAACTTTCGCGCACTTGGGCGTGATTGACGCTTTAAAACAGAATAATATTCCCATAGATTTTTTAATCACTTGCTCCGCCGCCTCAATCGTCGGCGCGTTGCATGGCATGAGAGTATCAAGCGAAGAAATAAAAAATGAATTCAAAAGAAAAAGAAAGTGGCTTTGGCTAGTTAAAAGATCAATTTTTAAAACTATCCTGAAAAAATACATTAAAGAAAAAAATATTACCGATATCAAAGATATAAGTTTGCCTATATCAATGATAACGGTTGACTTAAAAACCGGAGAAGAAATTGTTTTTGAACAGGGTGATTTATTTTCCATCTCGCTGGCTTCCAGCGCCTTTCCCGGCATTTGGCAACCAATCAAATACCAGGGCTTTGAATTAATCGACGGTGGTGTTTTAAATCCCGATCCGGCCGATGTCGCCCGAAAAAAAGTCGGGACAAATGGCATTGTCATCAGTGTTACTTTAAAAATGGAATTTACCGAAGAGAGCCATAAAAACCGCTTGAACACTATTTTGAAATCTTTATACTTACTATCTCTCAAATCAAGAAGTAAAATTATTAAAGACAACTCTGATATTATTATTTCACCGGCCAACGATTTAAAAATTAATTTTCATGACTGGAAGGAAACTTTTTTTGGATATTTCAGTAATGACAAAATTGAAAAATATTATCAGAAAGGTTTTGAGGAAGCCAGTCGGGAAATTACAAAAATTAAAAAATTACTAGAGAACTACCAGACTAAATAACTATTTTATTTATTACTTATCATTAATACTAAAAAGACTAAACATCAAGTTTAGTTTTTTTAATTTTTTAAGTCTAAAAATTATTTTTTCGGCACTTTCTTTTCCCGATCCAATCTTATAACCTCGGCGATTGCCTCCATGACTTCTCGGGGCGAGCAATCACGCTTAAAAATATACCCCGCCGCTCCCATCTCCTGACTTTTAACCCGGTCGCGATGGGTATCCAAGTTGGTAAAAACCATCACCGGGATATCTTTAGTCTTGGGATTTTTTTTAACCGCGGTCAAATATTCCCAGCCCTGTTCGGCCATGGTGTTTTCCGGCTTGGGAATAATAATATCCAACAAAACCAAATCGGGATGCTCAAATTCCGTAATTTGCAAAGCTTCAGCGACATCTTTAGTGGTTAAAAAATCATAGCCATTCTCTTCCAAAAAATCATGGTAGATGCTGATTAAGGCGTTCTCGTCTTCCACCAAAAGAATTCTGCCTTTATCCGATTTCATGATGTTAGTCGATTTCATATGATTTTTTATTAATTTTGCTTAGCAAATATGACAATTTTCTTCTCTCGCGTCATCAGCTTTTCTTCCCCGGGTTCTTCTTTTTGATTTTTATAAATTGGCAAAGTGAAGCTAAACATGGAACCTAAATTCACGCCGGCGCTAGTGCACGCCATTTTTCCGCCATTATCTTCCACGATTTTTTTAGCAATAAATAAACCCAAACCCGAACCATCCGGCCGCAAATTGGTGGCGTTTTGACCCCGAGAAAATTTTTGAAACAATTTTTTCTTATCCTCGTCGGAAATCCCCGCGCCAGTATCCTTAACAATTATTTTTAAATAGTCCTTTCCCACCAACTCATAAATAACGGTAACTTCACCCTGACGAGTATAATAAACCGCGTTATCCAAAAGATTTGATATGACGTGAGTAATTTTTTGGCGATCACACCAAACCAGAGGAATCTTTTTGTTTGCCTCAGACGCGCCTTTGGCTAAAAAGTCGGGTTTTTGTACAGAAATTTTTAATTTTCTTTCTACGGCTAGCTGCAGCTTTTTCTTTTCAGGAATTAAATTGTCAATAATTCCGGCAATATCAGTTGCCTGAGCTTGCATCGGCATTTTTTCTCCCTCTAATTCATAGGCGTCCCAAAAGTCGGAAACAGTTGAACTGATTCTTTCTAATCCGCCCTTAATAGCCGCCCGGGCTTTATCCGGCGGGCACGAACCTTCTTCCATCATGGAAAAATAACCTTTCATGACCGCCAAGGGCGTGTTGAGCTGATGATTAACTACTCGCAAAAAATCGGTCTTCATTTCCAATAACTCTTTAAGATACTTGGTTTGCTCATCCACTTTTTCCTCTAGGGTTTTAGTTAAGGCCTCCAAAGCTTCTTTGGCTTTTTTTTGCGCAAAATTAGATTGAATAATTTTTTCCGTGCTCTGATTAAAAAAATAACCATAAACAATGACTAAAACAAAAATTGAGATAACCACTAACGACGAGACCCGGCCTTCAACTATAAAGAAAAGGGCTAAAAAAGAAATAATCAGAACTAAACTGATTATTTGATAATGCAAAAACAAACAATGGCGGAATTTAAAACCACAATATTGACAACGCCGATATGGGGCATAATTAAGGTTTTTTACCAGCCAACAATTTTTGTTTAAAAACCCCTGATCCCCGGCCGTGGTGTTTACTTGGGAAATTGCTTCACCTTTTTCCATTTGCTATTTTAGCACTAGTTAAATTATTTTTTAACAAAAATCTTTTTCAACAGCACATACATTAACGTGGCCACGCAAAAACCGACAAAGCAAGCTAAAAATATCAACAAGTCGACGATCAAAATATAAATCCAGGCCATGTCGACGAATTTATCAAAATACAAAAATAAAAAACCAATCAGCAAAAGCGCGCCGGTCATACCCGCGACAAAATTTAATTCTCCCTGCTCTCTTTGAATGGGAATAGAATTATCCTTTAATAACTTTTTAATAACTAAAGCGTGAAACTGGTAAGGAATATTTAGTTTAATCGAAAATGTGCCTAATATCGTCAAAATACTGACCGCCAAAACTAGCCACTGACTATGAATTAGAAAAGCGATTAAAACCAAAACCCCGTAAGTCGCCCGAGAAAATCTCAAAGACTTGTCATAAATTGCGCATTGTTGCATAGAAATATTTTTAGTAATTATTTTATTAAAAAAATGGAGCGCTATTTAGACTCCAAAGATTGAATACATTTTTTAACCGCCAAACAGGCTCGTCTGACATCATTAATATCATTGTAAACATAAAAACTTAATCGACAACTCGCGGGCGGATTCAGTTCATAATAATGATGGGCTAAAGTAGCGCAATGACAGCCGGCTCTGGATTCCACGCCAAACTTATTTAATGCTTCAGCGATAGCAAATGGGCTGATGCCGGGATAAGAAAAAGCCACGAGACAAGTTCGACGCTCAGGATCTTTCGGTCCGTAAATTTTTAGTGACGGTATTTCGCCCAGTATTTTCAACGCTTCTTTGATTAAATATTTTTCATGGGACTCAACGTTGGCCATCGCTTTTTTGACATCGGCCAAATCCAATTTTTTGTTAGTTCTAAAATAAACATATTTTCCCGGGTTCAAAGAAAAATCCAAAAGTAATCTAATGGCCTGGGCGGATAAGATTGTCCCCAAAATATTGGGGGTGCCGGCCGTGAATTTCCAAGGCAACACATTATAACCCACGGCTTTTGGACTAACCATGCCGTCGGCAATCATATCGCCGCCATACAAAAAAGGCTTCATCTTTTCCAGTAGCTCTTCTTTAGCGTATAAAGCGCCAACACCAAATGGCGCCATCATTTTATGAAAAGACCAAGCTAAAAAATCAACATCCAAATCCTTGACATCAATAAAAATATTGGGAACGGTTTGCGCGCCATCAATTAATAAATAGGATTTCTTTTGGCCATCAGGCTGAAGGTACCCGCTGGCGTCAGCGATAGCTCTAACTTTTTTAATCGGATTCTTCGTGCCTAAAAAATTAGACGCGCCGCTGCAACAAATTAATTTGGTTTTTTTATCAACCAAAGATTCTAAATGGTTCAAATCAAGCTCTCCGGTTTCTTTGTCGAATTTCGCGATTCGATATTCTACTTTAATACCAAATTTTGATAATATTTCTTTGCATAACCCATACCACGGAACGTAATTTGAGTTGTGCTCCATAAACGTCGTAACGATATTATCGCCGTCTTTAAATTCAGTCATCAAAGAATACATCACCGAGTTAATTGCTTCAGTGGTATTGCGGTATAAAATAATATTTCTTCGCGACGGGGCGCCAATAAACTGCGCGATCGTATCATAAGAAGATTCAAAACTTTCCGTGGTTAAAACTGAAGATTGCGATTGACCCCGGTGAACATTGTCATATTCAACGATAAGCTTAGCCAATAAATCCAAGAGTTGACTGGGACATTGGGTGCTGGCGGCATTATTAGAAACAATCCTGCCTGCTTTTATGGCCGGAAAAAATTTTCTGATTTTGGCGGCATTAAAAGCCGAGCCTTGATTTTGATTTTCACTTGTCTTGGTAAAAAAACTCATAAATTAGTCGGCATGGTTATTATCACCTTAAACCGAATTTTTTAAATTAAGCCTTTTAAATTATACAATTTTATGGCCTAATAGACAAGGCTTGAAACTGGTGATTAACCAACTTCAAAATTCTATAGACAGACCACGACACCTTGGCGGCCAAAAAATAGCAGGGATTAGTCTGCTATTTTTGGTCGAATTAGTATCACTAATATTTATTAATTACCAGCCGGACTTGCAAGCGCTATCGACTACTTTCTGCAAACCCTTGTCGTTGCCAAAAGTTTGATCCAGAGTGTCCGTATTAAACGTCCCCTTAGGGAAAAAACAATTCAAATTTAGGACATCATTAATCTTTCGCTGAAAATGACAGGTTTCATTCTCGACGCCCAAAATTATCAAATCAATGCTGGTTTTTCCATCGTTACCAGTCATTCTAACTTTTGCCGGCAAACATTCATTCATGCGGTTAACAAAACAAAACTGGTCTTGCCCCTGACCACAATCAACCATTGTTTGATCAGCTACGGCTGGCGCTTTTTCTTGCGTCACCTCATTGGTTTTTGGGTTGTTCGCGTTGTCCGTGGCGGCTTCTTGTTTGGCGCAGCCCGCGCCGGCAAAAATCATAACGCCAATTAAAAAAAATTCTAAACCTAAAATTTTTTTTGACATACGGTTTTTAATTATAATTATTTAAAATAAGACTTCCAATTTACCGGTCATGGAACTTTGAATGGAAAAAGTCAGATGCAATGTGCGACCAATTTTGGAAACCCAAAGGTTACCGCCGTTTGATTCATCAATTTTATAACCCAAGGCCGCGTATTCTTTTTGCACCGCCTCTACATCCGCCCTGGTGACTAGGCGCGGGAAATAATAAGTCAGCCACATGCCGGACATACTGTCAGTCATTTTAACTTGAGAATTAAAAATTTGGTTAAGAATCGGTAATAATTCGTCATGAATTTGTTGATTTTTTTCCGATTCAATCTTTCCCGCCTTGGCATTATCATAACTTATTTGCGCCCAAGTTTTGGCCGCCGGCGAATTTTGTCCCGAAGCCGAAGAATCGGCCGCATTGGAAGCTAAATATGAACAAACCGGCGCGACCGTGGCTTTTTTATACTGACAAATATTACGCGCAATATTTTTTATGGCACTGACTTTTTCTTTAACTTTCTGGTTAACATTTAATTTCATACTCGCGGCCTGGCCGACCTCCATACTGTTGGACACCAAATACTGACTTTGATCTTGGACGGTGACGGCTGGCTGGTCAGAAACATTGACGCTGCTATTGATGCTGCCATTGGCATCAACCTTAATTAAAGCTGCCTCTTTGTATGGCTCGAGACTGCCCAAGACCAGGTGCTGTTTAGTGGTTAAAAGACTGGCCGCGACAACCACACCTTTGTCGGCCGTGGGCGCGACAGCATAACCAGACAAGTCTCTTTCGATATTAATTTTTTTTGCCCAACGGGGATTAAAATCCGCGTCTGTTTTAATTAACTCAATATTATTGGCCAAGGCTTCTTTTTGTAGCTTAAAATCAGGCGCCTGTACCGTCGCACTGTCAAAAACTACATCTTGCAAAATAACAAATTGGTTGTCGGTAGTTTTAGTTACTAAAAAATCATTACTGCTAATACCAAAGGTTAAATTGGTGGCTAATTTCTTAACCCATTGATAAGCACCGGCGGCATTAAATTTAACAGCCAGCAGCGCTCTGGGTGAAAAACTGGTAATCGAATTAGCGACACCGGTCATTAATCCACTACTTAAAGTCAAATCACCAAAACCAAAAGCTAAAAATCCACCGTCGGGCGTTGACTGAACCGCCCGAAAGTCCCCGCCCGGCATACGAATAACAGTTTTACCAATAACTAAATTTCCCCCGGCGTAACTAGTCGGAGCGCTAATGGCCGATGGAATCATTTCCAAACTTTTGGCCCAAACCGTTTTTAAATTGCTATCTAATTTTATCATCGTCGGCAAAGCCTGCGGCACCACTTCAGGTCCTAAAACATTTTCCTCTGGTTTGGCCTCGACCACAGCGATATTAGCTAAAGCAATATAGCTACCATCAGCCAAACGCTGCGCATCTTCCGCCGCCCAAGCCATTTTTGTTACCAGCTGAACTTTTCCATTTTTATCTATTTTAATAAATGCACTGTATTTTGGTACGGTATCAGAATCAGCAATATCACTGCCATAACCAATTTTGGAGAATTTGCCTAAAATCATAATGCCCCCACCAGGCAAGGCCCAAATTCTTTGCGGCCGATCTAAACCATAATCACCCAGCATCACCGACCATAGCATACTGCCTTTGGTATTTAATTTGGTAACAAAAATATCGCCATAATCCTCTTTTAATTCCGCATACTGGCCGTCAACAAAATCCATCATATCAGCTGCCATCACAATGTTACCGTCAGTAGTTTCCACGGCTAAGCGCGCAATGCGCCGCGATGACATAGCGCCCAAAGCCGCGCTGGGGCTGGCAAACCAACGACTCCATAAAAGATTACCAGCAGCATCAGTTTTAATAATAAATGGTTTAGCCGCACCCATGCCAGAAGCGGGCAAAGTATCACCAGTAAATAAATACCCGCCATTTTTGGCGGGAATGACATTGAAACCATCCGTTAAATCAAGCAAATGATAAGTTTTAATAAAAGTCGCCGAGTTAATTGGAGACGTTGAACACAAGCCGGCGGTTTGCGCCTGATCAATAAAAAATAAACCGCAAGCAACTATAATCACTATCCCTGAAACTACCAGGCTAAAAATTATAATCGGCCGGCTTAAATAATCACCAATCTTTTTCATATTTATATTTTACCATAAATAAAGAATTCGGCTTACTTGCCAAACCTATGAAATTTTATTCTAAAAAACGCGTCCGCCAGTTCCATGGTTTCTTTGGCCAGTAGCCAAAACCCATTTTTATTTTTATAAGGTTTCATCGTCTGCTCCACGCCCTTCAAAATTTCTTTCTGAATATAAATCTTATTCTTAACGCAATATTCGTTCATGACTATCTCCATTTTGTAGCCTTGCATCAATTCATTTAAAAAATTGTTACGTAAAATTTCCTGGAAAACTTTATACGAAATTGCTCTTTCGCCGGTAATCAAAGGACCAAATTTTTTAACCAATGTATTATGAAAAAATCCCCGATCCATAATACCCACCGCCATCACCTCTTCCTTCGCTTCTAAACGCTTCAAAAGCTGATTAATGTGTTCCTGTTTAAAACCGTGCAGATCGCCATCACAAAAAAACAAGACATCAGTCTTGGTTTGATCAACGGCATATTTTACCGCCCCGCTTTTTCCTAAATTTTTATCCAAATGGATAACCTTTAATTTTTCCGAAGAAAATTGTTTTACTATTTTCAAACTATTATCCTCGGACGCATCGTCAATTACTATTATTTCATCAAGCCAGGGAGATGCAATTAAAACCGCCAGAACTTGAGCTACAGTTTTTTCTTCGTTAAAAATTGGCAAAATGGCGGTGGTTTTCATATATTTAGAGTCAGGTCGCAAAAAATTAAGCGCAGACGAATTATTGTTTATATTTCATATTATACCAAAAAATCGCCTTAAAGGCGATGTCTCACATTAATTCGTCTGCCTAATTAAATATTGCCAATAAATCACCTAATGACATAATTGTATAATCAACAACGCCAGCCGACACCTCCCTATCTTCTTGTTTAAACCAAACAGTGGTCATGCCTAAGTTCTTGGCTGGGATTAATCCCCTTTCAATATTGTCATCAATCATAGATGACTTTTTCGGATCAGCACCAGTAGCGTTAAATATTGCTTTATAAAATTCAGGATCAGGCTTTCTTAATTTAATATCTTCGGAGACATCTTGAAACTTGAAATATTTTAAGACCCCGGCTTTTTCTAATCTTTCTTTTGTTTCAATCGGTTGATTAGCTAAAAGACCGAGGTTAAATTTTTCCGCTAATTTTTCTACCACATTCTTCGCGTCTGGCCTGACAAATGAACTTTGATTTTTATCCCAATGATCGTTAATAAATTGCAGGGCTTGTTTGATATTTTTACTATCCGACAAAAACATTTTGATAATATTTTCTGTCAAACCGCCTAAAGCAGCACTGGCCTTAAAACGAACAGCCAAAACATCATCTTTGGTTATTTCGGGTTTAAAAATTTTAACTGCTTTTAAAATCAAATTTATTCTCTGCCCTTCGTGCTTGGTTTCATCCAGTAAAACACCGCCGGCGTCAAAGAATAACCAATTAATTTGTTTATTTATTTTCATTTTCATTTATAATCGCCGATTCAATAACTTCGCCAATCACCCTGTTAAAATAATTTTTTAGATTTGAATGGGATATTTTGTTTATCACTTCATCCAGCAAAATCCACTCGACTTTATCGCCTTCATTTTCCGGTTTAATTTCAAACGTTTCTGGTTTTAATAAGTACATGTAACAAATAATTTCTTCATTACTTTTAGGATTAAAATATTTATTAGGCATAAGCTCTTTAATAATTTCCGTTTCGATGCCACATTCTTCCTTAACTTCTCGAATGACAGTTTGCTGAATTGATTCTCCATGTTCCGTGTGTCCTTTGGGAAAAGACCAATCATCGTGCTTAGTGCGATATACCATTAACACATATTTATTCCCGTTTTCTTGCTTAATAACTATACCACCACCCTTCATTAATAAACCATCACCGTTAATTACTTTGTTTTGTTCATCCATAATTTTTTATTATTTACTTCTCTCAACAAAATTTCTGCCGTCTGGCGTTTGGCACTGGGGCGGATTTGATTTCATAATAGAAAAACCGGCTTTCGCACAGGATTCAAAATCGATTATTTGTTTTAAGAGCTCATTGCAAATCTCATGGCTGGCCATATCGCTTTTAGGCAGACATTCGGCCAGCTTTTCAGCCAAACTATTTAATGAGTTTGAATTTATATTTTGCGTTGTTGTAGCTTGCTGACTAATCTGCTCGCCGTAATGATATACAAACTTACTAAAAGTTTCATCGTTGGGTGGATCACTCGGCAGATACAGTGATAATTCATACACTCGGTCATTGTCAAAAAGATACCAAGTTATCTGTCCGCCGCTGGCTCCGCCCGGGTCATGTCGAACCCGAAGCGCAGTCATACCGCTGACATTTGTCCAAGATTTTTCCTTAACTAAAACCTGGTCTTCTGTCCAGGCAAGTTGTGGCCAGTCTTCAGGACGTTTTGGATCTTTATCAAATTTGAGCACACTAATATTAATCTGATCGCCATAGGCATAGCCTTCGGTATTACCAATATTTGGCAGAATTTTTTGCTTGGTTAAAATTATTCGTGAATCGCTTAATTGATGAGCATACCAGCCAAGCGGCACCTCATCAGGTATTGGAATAAACAATTTCGGAGAAAAACCGATTACATCCGAATTAACCTTGGCTGACCAATCACCGGCCAGATTAAAAAATATGCTGAGTCTCATATCGGGAATCCCGCGGAAAAAACCCAAGGGAATGCGAAACAAAGTAAACGATTCGACTTCCGCACTTAATGGCATGGCGGAAACTATACGACTTTTGCCCAGCCATAAAGCCAGTCGCTCTAAAGGATTATCATAATGGACATTAAGTGCCTGCATCACATTTTTTCTGAAACTTTTATCGACTGGAATCTTATCGTAAACGGTCAATTTAGGAATCGCAATTCCTATGGCTAAAACAACAATCGCAGTCACTGTAACAGATAAAAGTATTGATTTTTTCCTCATATATTAAAATTATTCGGTAGCCATTCTAATTGAGCCGCATTTCTCGGTTGTCGGGCTAACAATGTCAAAAATATCATCAATTTCCGGTTCTATCGCCATTATCATTTTGCCGTTTTTTAAAATTATCTTAACTTCCAGACTATGGGTCTGACTAACGGAAGCTACCTCGCAGTTTTCAACCGCCTGCCTGATTTTTTCCCAGTTTGTTTCATTAGACGAATTGTCATAAGATAAAACCCGGCATTTATTATCTACGCATATCGCCTTTTCCTCGCCTAAACATTGTAGTTCACCGGCTGAAGGATAAGAGTTGACCAGTTTCAAAATTCTGTCGGCATTATCTCTATTACTGACAATCGCGCAACTGAAAGGTGATTGATTGGCCACAATGACGCAATCAGAATTTTGCTGGCAATACCCGGCGTTGGCGATTTGATAAGAGATGTATGATTCCTTAGCTGACATAGCGGAGGTACACTTTAGTATCAGCAAAACCATAAAGCCGAATAAAAATATGGTACGGTTGATCTTTTTTGTTTTCAATTTTTTATTAACCAATTTGATGGCAAAGTAGACTGTCAAAAATAATATCAAATACAACAGATAATCAAAAATAACATAATGGTAAAAGCTACCGGGTGAAAAACTCCACTTGTCAATGGAAAAACCATCTAAAACATCTTTGATTTGGTGAGTTAAAAAAGGATAAGGCCAACCATAAAGACGGCTCATAATTGTGCCGCCAATTTTAGCTTTAAAAATCGCTAGCGAAGATATGGCTACCAAAAGCGGGCCAAGCAAAACAATTACCCAATCCAATTTGTTTTTGTATAGAAAATAAAAACCTTTTAAGACTACCCCAATAAGGCCACCTACAAAACTAATAATGAAAAAAACCAAAGCCATCATCCGGGTATCCTGATCCCATAATTTGGAAATAGGCATTGGGTTATCATAGACAAAATTAGACATCACATACATTCTAAAAAAAACCAAAACTGCAGACAGAAAACCAAAAATTAATGCCCCGAGCAACAACTTGGTTAAAAACTTATAAGTAACAGTTTCTTTTTGCACCCAAACTAAAAAACAGCCGGCCAGAATTAGATAAGGCAGAATTGACCAGCCGTAGTTAAAAACCCAAGAGCTAATTACCAAAAAAATCAACGCACAAGCAACTGACATTAGAATTATTGGTTTAAGCTTTTCCATAGCCATTATTTTTATTGAGTAACAAATAAGCACCTTTAAGGGCAATGCCAATTAAGCCGCCAAAAATAAAAATGCCTGACAGAAATAAGACAAAAGGCGTAATACTGGCAAGATTGGGAATCGGGCAATGCGAACCGTAATTGTAATCAAAGCACTCAATTACTTGAATGACGCAGGCAAAAACAAAAGCAGTAATTAATGAACCAAAAATAAGTTTGGGTAAAAATCTATAACTTCGATCTTCTCGCTGAACCAATACCATTAATATACCGGATATTATTGGCAATAATAAAAGCTGGGCGCCCCACAAAAATTTTAACTGAACGGCATTCAAATAAAATATTATGCCAATTATTATGGTGACGGCGGAAATTAAATAAATTTTTTTCATAAATACTAAAATTATCTCAAAGTCCAGCCGCCATCAACAATAATCGTCTGACCAGTAATATAACTGGATTTTTCGGAAGCTAAAAAGACAACAGTATTGGCAATGTCTTCAGGCAAACCCATGCGCGCCAAAGGAATCATGGCAATAGTCTGTTTTTTGGTTTCTTCTGCGCCACCGCTAGCCCCCGGAGTATCAATCGCGCCGGGTGCTACGGCGTTAACCGTGATTTTTTTAGATGCTAACTCCAAGGCTAAAGCTCGAATCATGCTATTTATGCCGCCCTTAGAAGCGCAATAATGGACTAAGCCCTCAAAACCAATAACTGAGGCCACTGAAGAAGTGTTGATTATTCGTCCGCCGTCTGACATAATTTTTGCCGCTTGTTGAGAACATAAAAATACGCTTTTCAAATTAACGTTGATCACTTTGTCCCAATCAGATTCTTGCATCTGGGCAAAAGGGACAAACGGAAAGATACCGGCATTATTGACCAAAATATCAAGCTGGCCAAATTCCTTGACGGTTTGTTTGAATAAATTTTCAACGTCTGATTTATTGGAAACGTCGCATTTAACCGCCAAAGTCTTAACGCCGAGTTTTCCCAGCTCTTCGGCAACTTTTTCGCAGTCATTTTGATTGATATCCGAAACCACGATATTACATTTTTCGGCAGCTAAAGCCAGAGCAATGCCTTGACCAATTCCCCTACCAGCGCCAGTGACAATGGCAACTTTGTTTTCTAATAACATAGTTTTGGTAGTTAATACTTATATCTCATATTATACCAAAAAATCGCCTTTAGGGCGATTTTTTAGACGCAGAGGTAGTAGAAATTGATCGCAAAAAATTAATTAAATTTTCGGGGGTAAACAAGGCTAAATAAATTATGAAAAAATATTATCAATCAAGGAGATACAAAAAAACCGGGACCACCAAATCTTTGCTCGCAATTCTAGAGATAAAATCTTTTTTAACCTCAGCGCCGAAAAACTTCATAGATTTATTTCCAATAATCCGCTTGATCAATATATTCGGTTAATAAACCCAGATTTTGAAAATAGTCCTGCATCTCATTTTCTAAAACCACTTTCTCTGTGGCGTAATGGGAACACTCAATTAAATTAATTTTCAGCTCATCTTTAATGGCTTCATATTCCGCCCGATGATGTTTTGAATTAATCGTTTGGACTTTATTCAAATAATCTCCCGATAGATACGTATCACAACCCAAGCTGATTGTTTCTTTCATATACTCCACCTCTGCCCCACCTCCGGCAATAATTCCAATTTTTTGAACAAACGGCAATTCCTGCTTGTAGGTAATTTTTGATAAGTTAAAAATTATCTTTAATAAGGCAATAAATTCATCAAAGGGCATTTTATCTTCTAGCTGACCAAAGATACCGGCAAAACCAGTTGAGCATCGACTATATTCTTGAGGGGACTGCAATTCTAATAGCTTGGCAATACTTCGACTAGTCGAAATCCTGCCGTGAATATCAAGCGGCGTATGAATTGAATATACAGAAATTTTTCGTTTTTGCATCTCAATGAAATATTTTTCAGGCAATGGTAGAAAACCCCGGCCACTTGATTCAAACTCCATTGGGTGATGGATAAAAATTAACGCCTCGCCCGTCTGTCGTAAAAAAATTTTGTCTAATATTTCCGGGCTAAGAAATACCGACAAATAAATTTTATTGACCTGATCGGAATTTTTTAGCATCAAGCCATGGAAGTTAATAAGATATTCAGCAGTAAAATATTGGTTAAATAAAATACCTGCCTCACCATACTTCTTAGGCAAAAGAGTACTGAATGGTTCGTCGGGGGGTAAATCTTTGATTGCGAATTCTATATCAAGTTTATTGACGACTGATTTTAGATCCATATTAGACAAATAAATTTTTTAGTTCATTCGGGACGGAAATTAAGCAAATCTTTTTCATGGCTTGGTCAAATCTATTGAAGAGATATCCAGCTCGCTCAAATTATCAGGCGCCGAAGTTGATGCCTTATACTCATCATAATTTAATACTTCACCGGCACTACTGACAAAAGGCAGATAAACCAAACTGCCATCGGCGTTGCGGCCGAAATGAAGATGATATTTCACCGGTAAGCCGCGCTTTTCCAGCTCGGCAGCATGATCTTGTTCATGCTTGACAATTTTTGCCGCTTCATTGGCATCAATCTTTAAAAATTTAAGCGCGACGACAAATTCCTCGTGGCTGCCAAAAACCGCTTGCCCGGCCTGAGCCGCGAGATGAATCTGCTTAAGCAATTCTAAATATCGTTCTTTGTCTAGATTACCCCGATAAAATATTCTGGCTAGGTGAGAAATATCTTCATGAATTTTCTGCATTTCTTCAGTTGGCAAAGCAGATGTCATAGCTTGCACCAGATTCATTCTTATTATCTCTTT
>Ga0172381_10000667_pt1 | contig 41506 bp, 34 predicted proteins | sample Leawel6488metaG_FD_119754 | JGI IMG/M metagenome (GOLD analysis project Ga0172381, IMG submission 119754) | Leachate microbial communities from a municipal landfill in Southern Ontario, Canada - Leachate well 64-88 metaG | ecosystem: Engineered > Solid waste > Landfill > Unclassified | place... | reverse complement strand
TTTGCTTTCAGCTCCCGTTAAACCTTCTAAATTAGAACCCAAATCGGCTAAAACAGCTTCTGTCGACTTAGTGTGCCACAACAAAATTACTCCTTTTGTAGATCATTGTCGTTACCTATCTCCCGTCGCTATTGCTACCGTTTTGTTTTATCGAAAGCGCAACACGACCGCGCTCTCTGTCAACCGAGAGAACTTTGACTTTGACAGTCTGTCCGACAGATAACTCGTCGGAAACTTTATCTATTCTCTTTGGAGCAACTTCGCTGATATGAACCATTCCCGTCTTCCCGGTCAAAATTTCAACAATCGCGCCGATCTCTTTACCGGAATTTCGATCTGTTTGAATATTAACCACCGTGCCTTCGTAGATCGCGCCAACCTCCGCCTCTGTAAACTGCCCCTGTATCAGCTCTTCGGCAACCTTGGCAGCTTGAGAATCAGCCGATGAGATCAAAACTGTACCGTCATCTTCGATATCGACAGCAACCAAGTCCTTGCCACCGGCCTGGGTAATAATATTTTGAACATTTTTACCCCCTGGACCGATAAGCTCGCCGATTCTAGTCGGGTCGATTTGTATTTTGGTAACTCTCGGGGCATAAGATGAGATTTCTGTCCTTGGTTTGGCAATAACTTTTTCAACCATATCCATAATCCTCAATCTGCCAGCTTTTGCCCGATCAATCGTTTCTTTGATCATCTCAAGCGATAATCCATCAATTTTAACATCGAGCTGAATTGCCGTTATACCTTCGCGCGTTCCGGCAATTTTAAAGTCCATGTCGCCACCAAAATCCTCCAGACCTTGAAGATCGGTCAAAACCGCAAAATAATATTTGTCATCTTCTTTGACAAATTCTACATCAGGTTTAGGTCCTACTTTAGACTTTGTCATTAATCCCATAGCAATACCAGTAACCGGCGATTTAATCGGTACACCGGCATCCAATAGCGCCAAGGTTGATCCACAAGTTGCCGCCATCGAGCTGGATCCGTTAGACGAGAGAATCTCGGAGACTAATCTAATTGTATATGGAAAATCTTCTTTGGTCGGTAAAACCGGCACAAGTGCTTTCTCGGCCAAGGCACCGTGGCCAATTTCACGCCGAGACGTACTACCAAGCCGCTTGACTTCTCCTGTTGAATAAGGAGGGAAATTATAAAAGTGCATGTATCGCTTGGTCGTTTCCGTTTCCATCGTATCAATAAACTGCTCCATTCCTGGAGAGGCAAGAGTAGCAATTGTTAATGCCTGAGTCTGACCACGGGTAAATAAACCCGAACCGTGCGTTCTTGGTAATAAACCAACTTCGATAGAGATCGGTCTAATTTCATCAATTTTTCTGCCATCAGGTCGCGTCCCCTCATCAATAACCATATTTCTGATTTCTTTGTTTAAAAACTTATTGAATGTTTCTTCCAGGTCAGCCTGCTTAAATTTGCCCTCGAAACTGGTTAAAATATCTTCTTTTAGCGTTTCTATTTCCTGTTCTTTTTCCTGTTGTTCGGCTTTTCGTATCGCTGAATGGATTTTGGAACCTATATGTTCTTTGACAGCATTTTGTATCTCTACAGTATGATCTTCGGTCGAGATCCTATCTTCAGTCCAAAAAGCCGATTGCGCATTGATCATATCTAAAATATATTGCTTGGAATATTCAATTGCCTCGTAAACTTTTTCGTCCGGGACCTCTTTAGCTCCAGCTTCAATCATCAAAATTCTGTCTTTTGTGCCGCAAACTACAAGATCAAGATTGCTCTCAGCCATTTGTGTCTTGGTCGGGTTGATGATAAATTCGTTATTTATAAGTCCTACTCTAACCGATCCAACAGGACCCAAATAAGGAGCTGGCGATTGGCTAACCGCAGCAGAAGCAGCCAAAAGCGCAAGCATATCCGGATCGTTCTCTCTATCGTAACTTAGAACTGTAATAATAACCTGAATTTCGTGGCGAAAATATTTCGGGAAAAGAGGTCTTAAGGGTCTATCAACCAAACGAGATGTCAAAACTGCTTCTTCCGAAGGTCTCCCCTCACGTTTGACAAACCTCGAACCAGAAATTTTACCGGAAGCATAAAATCTCTCTTCATAATCAATGGATAATGGCATATAATCTAACTCTGTTGGCTCTTTACCAACAACACAGGTCGCCAAAACTGCGGTTTCGCCACACTCAGCAACAACCGCACCATCAGCCTGTAAGGCCAGTTTTCCAGAGGAGAGCTTTATTTTTTTCCCCGCAAGTTCAAACTCATGATCTATTTTTTTTATCATGATCTATATATGAGACCTTGGGTCTTGAGTTTGGAGCAAAAGTTTCGCCGTTAAGCAAACTAGCGCCAATGCTCAAGACCTAAAATCTACTTCCTTTCTTTGTTTATTATCTTTTAAGTTTCAATTTACCTATCAATTCCTCATATTTGGGCAAATCTGACTTTTTAATGTAATTTAAAAGTCTTCTTCTTTTACCAACCATAATCAGAAGACCTCTGCGAGAATCAAAATCATGCTTATGTTCCTGAAGATGTTTTGTCAATTGAGCGATTTTGTCGGTAAAATTTTTAACTTGAAAAGAAACCGAACCCGTATCCTGATTAGCAATTTTTGTAGTTTTTGGCGACTTTACCTGCTTGGGTTGGTCTTCTTTGATTTCTTTAATAATTTCTTTTGTCATATTTCCTCTTTAATTACCTTAAAGATAGTAGCAAATTTTCGGTAAACATGCAATCGTTACCACTTGGTTTGCTTAATTGTTTTTTCTCTTGGATTGAGACTTTCTTCGAGTCCATTTGTCGAACTTATATCGTTTTTATGACCGTCTGTACTGCTTTGAGAATAAGTTTCTTTGTTTTGACCAAAACCTAATTCTTCTTCAATTGACTGAGTAGGCGGAAAATCGTGTCTAATTTTTTCATCACTATTAATTTTATTTGAATCGTTTTCTGGCTTTTCGTCTAGGTCAATTGGACTATCAATTATTTTCTCTCTAACCGATCGGGCAATTCGTTGATCAAATACACCGTCATTCTCATTATGGTTATCGGTTTTGTCACTACTATTTTGTTCAACTGATTTACTTTCTGGCTTGGATTGCTCAGCAACAGCTGCAGTTGCAAAAGATTGTTTTTTTTCATTGGTAGATTTTTTATAACCATCAAGACGAAATTGTCTTATTTTTTCTAAAATATTGGTCTGATTTTCTTTTAAATCGCCATCTAATCTAAAAGCTGCCGCAACTTCATGACCACCACCATTAAACATCTCCGCAATTTGAGCAACATTAAATCCCTTTGTAATCGAGCGGAGCGAACCGTGAGTGCAGCCCTCTCTCTCAGAGAGTAACATTGCAAAATCAACATCTGTCGCTGACTTTAGGAGTTCATCTACCACGCCAGATAAAGCGCTGTCATCTGCACCAATTTTATCAATATCAGTTTTTGTAACAGACGACCAAAGAAAACGAGAATCTTTATCTTCTTGAACAGAAGAGAGAATAAATCCCCAAAGTTTAAGAGTTTCAAGCGACTTGGTTTTATATAGATTTCTAATAATCTCCTGTTGATTCGCGCCACCGGCCACTAATTGCGCCGCAATAGTTAATGATTTTGGCGTAGTATTAACATTTTGAAAACTTGATGTGTCATAAATTAAACCAGTTAGAAGAGCCGTTGCGATCTTGTCGTCAATTAACGATCTTTCTTTAGAGAGCGCCTCGATAAGCGAAACTAGTATTTCAGCTGTTGAGGTTGCTGTCAGTTCAACCCAATTAACTTTTCCAAATCTCTCATTTGAAGGATGATGATCAATATTTATCACTGGAGTTTCGTAAAAAATATCAGCCGGTTGAGCAAGTTTGCCCAGCCTCTCAAAATTTGGTGTATCAACAGAAATTATTAAATCATATGTTGGAGCAAGTTTTTTGAAACTTATGTCTGATTCTTTAAACACGCCTGATTTTGGGGTAATAACTATCTCGACAGCATTTTCACCCTCGAGCTTCTTATAACCGAGATTTTCAACCTCGGTTAAGGAAGTATCTAAAAGAATAACAAAATCCTTAGAGTAACCTATACCAATTGTAATTTTGTCTATAAACGGCAAAAATGTGAAAATCTTGCTCGGTTCATCTGGCACAGCCACCGTCACTTTCTTACCCATTTTTTCCAAAGCGATCTTTAGAGCAATAGCACTGCCGAGAGAGTCGCCATCTGGATTTTTGTGTGACACAACTAAAATATCTGCCGATTGGCGGATAAGTTCTACCGATTGTTGTTTTGGTGATAATTCAATCATATATTTTGGTCCACAGGATAAATTAAGGTATCAGAAAACATCGAGTATTGTCAAGATAAGAGATTTATGGTAAAAATTGTTCAAGGAAATTTTTAAGTCAGGAGACAAGAATGCCAATTACAAAGTCTGCAATTAAAGCTTTGAAACAATCAGAGAAAAAAAGAAAGCACAATCTTTCAAAAAAGAGGACGCTTAAAAGCGTACTCAAAGATACTGAAAAAGTTAAAGATATGCCTAAAGCACAAAGTGTAATTGATAAGACCGCAAAAACAGGTTTAATTCATAAAAATAAAGCTAACCGCCTTAAATCAAGACTAGCAAAACAATTCGCGAGTGCAGCAAAAGAAGCTCCAAAAACCACCCCGAAGACAAAAAAAATAAATAACACTCTTTAATCGGGGACTTATTTTTGCGATAATAGTCGCGTGGATAGAGAAAGATTAATTTATTGGTCTAGTGTTGCCTATGAACTCGGTAAGTGGGCTTTTGCTATTTTGATCGTAGGAACGTTGACGCATTATTTTATCGCAACGGTGTTTATTATATCCGGACCGTCCATGGAACCATCTTTTCATAACGGACAGGTTGTAATGGTTTCAAGGATAGGACTGTTTACGGGCAAATACAAACGCGGAGATCCGATGGTTATTAAATTTCCCGGAGATCCCGAAAAAAGAAAATACATAAAAAGATTAATCGGATTGCCCACAGAAAAATTAACGATAAAGGACAACAAAGTCTACATAAACGACAAGCGGCTTGATGAGTCGTATATCACTGTTGTCGCAGAACAATTTTTGCCAAATTATGCTTATGATGAGCCACAGTGGGAGGAAGAAGCCGAGCTCTTACATTCAAAAGGTTTGCAACTTATCAAACCCGATATGACAACGCGCTTGCAATCTGATGACTATTTTTTAATGGGAGATAACAGGGAAAACTCAAACGATTCACGCAAATGGTATCCGGCGTCAAAATCAGACATGATCGGGCCGGTAAGGTTTGTTCTCTGGCCTATTGAGGACTGGGGGCCGGTCGTCAATCCATATTATGGAGAGTAGTTTCGAAACAAAGAAGCACGGCTAGCCCGAATTTCCAACTCGAAATACAACTAGATGCCATATGTATCCGTTGCTGTCTGTAATATGAGAAACCCCTACTTCATTGTATCGCGGGCTAATCATCTCCGCCCAATGCTCGGGACTGCGTTCATAACCACGCATGCACTCTTCGGGACTTGTACCAGGGTCATTCCCCGGCGCACCAATTCTAATCTCGCTTCCACCCATACCGCCGAGTTCGCTCATGTGATCCGCGAAATACCTGTGGGCATAGTTTTGGCTTAAACTATCACCACTTTCGTGGTTACCGTCTGCAACAAATCTGATGCTCTTATAAGCAAATTCTCTCACATCGCTAGCTACCTTCAACGCTCCTACCCCATTTTCACTTCTAATTTTATTTATTGCAATTAGAGCCTGTTGATCCCATTCATCCGATGTCTGGGTGGTAGATCCTTCAGAATTACTTCCAGACGAGACATCTGCAGCGCCAATTCCAATACTAGATTCCCCGACACTTTGTCCTGAACCGTTGGCAGAACCGCTACTAACACCCGAATTTCCACCAGAAGTTTCATCGGTCTGACAAGGTCCCAAAGAGATAATTCTATCCTTATCAGCCAATTTAAATGCTTCAGCTTCAGTTTTATCTTCGGGATAAATAAATGTCTTTTTTTCTTTGTAATCTTTGGACTTGTCTTTAGAATGAACGCACACCTTGTATTTATCAGTTAGATTCTCGCCTGCAGCCACATAGTTGACGGCGACAAAAGTGCTTTCGCACTCCGATTTGGGACCTTCAAATGAAGAAATAGCAAGCGATTTACCAGACCAACTTGACGAGTAAATCAATCCGGAAAAATTTTGCCCCAGCGGAACATCATAAAAAACTGAACCGCTAATAAGATTTGCCTCGATTACCTTTTCATCAATTGTCCCAAAAATACTTTTAAGTTTGTTCTCTTTTTTTAGTTTTTCAATTATAGAGGATTTAATCTCAGTTGAGATATCAAAAACCTTGCCTCTTTTGGTCCAATCTAAACTGTTATAAAAGGCACCCTGAATCGAACCGGAACCGGCTTTAATATTACTCACCAAAATGATCTGACCTTTTTTTGTGCCCTTACATTTTGAATCGGATGCAGCAGAAGTTATAGAAGTCGCTGAAAAACTTTGATTGCTCATATAGCCATAATCGTCCGAAGATACCGACTGTGAATTATCGGTGGAGTCCGAAGAATCTGTCGCTGTATCGGTTTTCCCACTTGATGGCGTGGCGATCTTATCCATTTTTTTAGCTTCTTCGAGTAATGCTTCACATTGTGAAAGCTTTTGTGAAATAGCATCATTGGTATAACAACTGTCGCCCGTGCAGGTTGTATCTGTGACCCCATCGTTTAAAGACTTAATTTGAGCAAATTGTGAGAATATCGGGGAGTTCGTACATTTTTCGTCGTAACCAAGATTTTTACAGACCGTGGAAATATTATTAACACAAGAATTCAGTTTGTTTATAGTATCAGCTGACACTTGACCATAAACAGATATAATCAAACCAAACCCGATCGATACCACCATAACACAGGCGGGTAACAAAAAATTACCTAATTTGTGGATATTAATCTTATGTTTAGTCATCTGAACAAATCTTCACTTAATGGCTGTGAATCATCAAAACTTTCACCCTCGTCAATTATCTGCAAGTTTTGGTTTATTGTTTCCACAGTTGTTTGATCCGTTTTCTTTCCTATCAGACTAACAAGCACAATTACAATAGTAATAACTGCAACTAAAACTACAAGAAAAATATATTTGTTTCTCATGCAATATCAAACACAATTATTCTCCGGCTGCCATTGCCTGTGGCGATCCTTGTACAGGTGCTTCCGGTAGCTGTTGATTTTGATCCTCCGGCTGCTGTACCGGTGCAACCATGCCTGTAGGCTCAGTTGGTTTATCAGTCGGTTTATCTTGATTAGCAATTTTTGCCTGACCACTTGCAGTGAATTTAAATTGTCCCAATTGATCCAAATCTACAAGGATATTTTGACCGCCTTTCACTTCGCCTCTAATTAAAGCGCTTGAGAGCGGATTCTCTATCATTTTTTGGATCATACGTCTTAAAGGTCTGGCACCAAAGACTGGATCAAAACCTATTTGTGCCATCCTAGTCTTTGCCGGTGCGGACAATTCAAGAGTAATCTTTTGCTCCGATAAGAGTTTTGAAACCTCCGAAATCATAACCGTAACTATCGCTTCCATGTCTTGCGGCATAAGACCTCTGAAAATAATAATATCGTCGAACCTATTTACAAATTCAGGTCTAAAAAATCTCAACAGTTCTTCCATCATTTGCTTTTGCAAGTTCGGATCGGAGATGTTTGAACCCTTAATTAATTGGGTACCAACATTAGAAGTGCAAATTATAATTGTATTCTTAAAATCAACCGTTCTTCCTTTGCTATCGGTTAGACGACCCTCGTCTAAAATCTGCAAAAAGATATTAAAAACATCTTGATTTGCTTTTTCAATCTCGTCAAACAGTATTACCGAATATGGATTTTTGCGCACCGCTTCCGTGAGCTGACCACCCTCTTCATAACCCACATACCCAGGAGGAGCACCGATCATTCTGGCAGTCGCGTTTTTCTCCATATACTCACTCATATCAATTCTAATCATCTTATCCTCAACCCCAAACATTACCTCTGCTAAGGTTTTTGCTAGTTGAGTTTTACCGACACCAGTTGGACCAAGAAAAATAAATGAACCAACAGGACGCTTCGGATTTTTTAGTCCCGCGCGATTTCGTCTGATTGCCTCAGAAACAGCCTTGACTGCCGGTTCTTGGTCAATCAATCTCTTGTGGATTAGATTTTCAAGCTCAAGTAATACCTTGGATTCATCTTGAGTAAGTTTAGTAATTGGAATCCCAGAAAGAGCAGAGACAATATCCTTTACGATATCCTCGTTGACTTCTCTTGGCTGAATATTATTTAAAACAACTTTAGCACAGGCTTCATCAATAACGTCAATCGCCTTATCTGGCAAGCTTCTGTCAGCGATATACCTTTGCGAGAGTCGGACTGCCGCCTCGATTGCATCGGTTTTAACCTTAACCGAGTGATGTTGTTCGTACTTCGGTGTAATACCAGAAAGCATTTTAATCGCTTGATCAGCCGTCGGCTCTTCAATACTGACTTTTTGAAATCTTCTTTCAAAAGCTGCATCCTTTTCTATATATTGCCGAAATTCTTTAATTGTTGTAGCACCAATACATTGCAACTCGCCACGCGCTAAAGCCGGTTTAAGAATATTCGCCGCATCCATAGAACCATCGCCACCAGCACCAATAATTGTGTGTAATTCATCAATAAACAAAATTACGCCGCCAGCTGACAATTTAACTTCTTTGATTAAATGCTCCAAACGCTCTTCGAACTCCCCCCTGTGTTTAGCACCGGCAATCATTAAACTTAAATCAAGAACCAATAATTTTTTGTCTTTGAGAGGATCAGGGATTTGCCCGGATGCAATTTTTTGCGCTAAACCTTCAACAATTGCAGTCTTTCCGACACCAGCATCACCGATTAAAGCAGGATTATTTTTGGTTCTCCTAGTTAATATCTCCATAACACGCTCTATTTCACTTTCCCGTTCAATAACAGGATCGAGTTTACCATCTCGGGCTTTTTGAGTTAGGTCAATGGTATAGGTTTCTAAAACCGACGTACCACCATTTGCTAATTCCTTAACTTTCGCTTCTTCCTTAACAGCTTTTTCATTCTCAGAAAGCTCGGAACTTTTTTTACTGTCTAATCCTTTTTGAGCTTTTTGTAGTTTAACTAAGTCGATACCGTTTTCTTTGAGAGTTATTGTAGCAAACCAATCTTCGTGCTGAAAAAATGAGGCGATTACGTGATAAAAGCTAATAAATTGAGCTTTTTCTCCCTCTGATAATCTTTTGGCTTCTTCAAAAACTTTTCTTGTCTTAGATGAAAATTCCGGTTCGCCCGAAAATTCACCGCGCGGTGATTTTGAAAAGAGATCATCCTGCAGTTTTTTTGCATCAACACCCGAAGTTTCAATTAAAGAAAAAACCTCCGGTGACTCAATAAGCGCCATCAACAAATGTTCCGGATCGACATATGGAGAATTATACTGTCGCGCTTTTTCGGTCGCGGATTTAACACACTGTGAAACCGCCGGTGATAAACTAGAAAAAACGTCCTGACTTTGACGACTGGCAAAAACCTGCATTATTCCCTCCTATCTACATTATTATTAAACCACTTATGCAATTAAAAAGCACCACCGACCAATACAAAATTAAAAATCAAATCTTAAAAATCAAAATATTAGATAAAAATGCGTTATCTCACCAAAGATTCTGCTATAATTTGATTAATGAATACGGAGGGACGTGAATAGAGCATTGGCGTTTTTATTGTGGGGCACACGCGCTACGTTTTTAGTGTTGGCGATTTTTATTCTTGCCTATTCAAACACAATCGCCAAAGCCCAAAATGTTGAAACAGGCGCTGTTGACATGCCAGAGTATTCTGGTGAAGACGCTGCAACTACAGTTGACACAGTGTCAGCCGGTAGTTGGACCGAGGATAAAAAAGTAACTTCTGTCGGAAAAGCTGCTGCGCGAGCAAGAGAATTTTTAAACTGGACACTGTCTATAGAGGAAGCTGGTTTTTCAAGTAGTACCAGTAACTCTCCTCAAGCTCTGTTAAAACTCTGGTCTGCGGTCAGAAATATTGTTGTTTTTTTATACGTGGGAATCATTATTATTATTGCATTCGGACTTATTCTGCACTTAAATTGGGCGGAAAAATCAAGACGAACACTTGTCTCATTAATAATCGTCTTTGCCTTAACATTTTTTAGCTTTTCAGCAGAAATACTCACCATAAGAATGGTTGATAAACTACAAAATTCATTTTTTTCGATCCATAAAAGCGGCGAGGTCGGCTTGACCGCAGACCAAAAACATCTGCGGGCAGAGGATCTTTTGACAGTCGCCTTCAACTACCAATCTTTTACAGGTTATAGAAAAGTTGGAGTAAAATATGAAGAAGCAATAGACAGTCATTTACGGCTAGTGAAAGCAACGACATATACCAATTACGCGATTGCTTTTTTATTGATATTGAGAATTATAATTTTGTGGGGATTGGTAATTTTCTCGCCTTTTGTTTTGCCATTTTTCGTTTTTCAAGTTACCAAAAAAGTTGCTATTGTTTGGGTCAGGGAATTTTTCCGTTGGCTTTTTTTAGGACCTTTGTTTGCGCTTTTTTTGACTGCTATCCCATACATTTGGCAAAAAACAACTGTAAATGTAAGCCAGGTTTACCCTGGACAAAATGCTAAAGAAAGTGGAATTCCGATTGAAATTAATACTAATATTCTTCGAGATAATAGGAGCGGGCAAACCACCGGAAATGTCTATCAGTCCGGCACAAACCTGCTTTTGACACCACCTAAAAATACCAATCTTAGTTTGACACACCAAGACGTAATAAGTAATGGAAATAATTTAACTGAAACAGATACTTATGCTAGATATATTATTGCGCTAATGATGATTTGGGGAGCAATCTTATTGCCATTTTTGTTACTAAGAATCATCTCTAGCTTCACGGTAGAGATTGGCAAGAGTATTTCCAATGTTTGGAACAAGTCAGCTGCTCAACAATATATCAGTTCAGTTCAAACAAAAATTTCGCCGCCACCAACAAAGCCAATTTCGCCGCGACCTGGACCAGGAATATACAAAGATTACAGAGAAAAAATAACTTCTACAACTATTCCAGCAGTTTTAAAAGACCGCTCAAAACTTATAAGAGACAAGACATCAATAAGCTATATTATGGGTCTGACTGGATTAAGACAAGCTGCACCACAGGCAATGGAATTTTTATCCGAAAATAAAAAAACTCTCGCTGATTTGTCTAAGCTAGAACAAAACAATCAAGAACTGAATGTTGCTAACGAACTTTTAAACAAGCTCGCTAAGCCTGAAGCAGCAAAAGATAAAATCGAGGCAGACAAACTAGCTGGAATAAAACAAGCAATAGCGGACAAAGAATTAACCGGCGACGAACTAGCCAAGTCTGTCCGATCGGCACTCGACAAAGACACAAGCAAAATCTCAAACGAAGACGCACTTGAACAGACAAAAGAGGATATTTTAAAAAACGCCATCGAACAATTTCACAGCCAAACTCAAGTGAAAAACGGCCTTCGCGACAAGCTGACTTCTCAAGCCAATACAAACGAATTTGCTAAAAACGCTCTGGTGGCATTGGATAAATTGAGTGAGTTAAGATCTGCTTTGTCGCAGGATAAATTAAGCCATGAGCAACGCCAACAGATCACAAACCAAATTGTATCCGTTAATCACCCCGAAATGGCTGATAGCGAGACGACGCAATCGCAATTTGCGGCTTTAAAAAGTGTTCTTGAAACAGGCGAAAGATTATCCGACCCACACGCAACGGCTATCAATAAACAGATTCAAGCTATAACAAATACTTACTACAAAGAAAATCCTCAAATGAAGCAAAAGACACAGCAGAACACAGCAACCAATTACTTAAATAGCTTAAATACAATTAGACAAGCCATAGCAACAAGAACAGACCACGGGGCACAATTGGCAATTAGAGCCATTGATAAAATAACCGCAGCTTTGGGCAATCAGACAGAATTGTTAAATAATATCAAAGCTAACGGCTTAAAGTTAGTCGCGATTAATGCTCTCAAAATAAAAAATATCGATAAATTAGATCAACAAGAGAAAGAAGAATTTACCGCCCTCAAAGATCAAATTGACCAAGGCATTACAAACCAAGATCAAAGGTTTAACGAATATCAAAAGTCAACCGAAGACGTCATTGAACAATCTAAGGATTTAGATCAGGTCGGAGCTGACAATACAGATGATCTAAGAACTTTACTTGTCGCTGACGAGGATTTTGCTCGAGTCAAAAAGATGTGGGAAGGATATTATTCAAACGCGCAAGTTCCCATTAGCCAAGAAATAAAAACGCGTGCTGATTGGATTACAAAAGAAAAATCCGCGATGCAAAAAGCCCTAGACGGTCTGCTATCATCTGATCCGGCAGAAAGAGAAAGCGCTCTTAAAAGCGTCGGCAAAATTTTACCTTTCGTCTTGATAGGAAAATATAAAAATTCCGAGGTGGCAAAATATCTGTTGGCAAAATTTGATGCTGCCGATACGGTTTATAAACAAATAACCAATAAAAAGGAAGAGAACGAAGAGGACCTCGTACTTGTTAAGAAAACAACACAAACCGACCGAAACAAGAATGTTATGACCCTAGACGAACCCGAAACTTCCAAACCAACCCCGAACTAATCTCTTAGTTCCACGAAGCTTTTGTTGCGTGGAACGATATCTAAAAGAAGCTAATAAACCCGTCCCGAGGGTGTCGAGGGATTGACAAACAGGTTATAATTTGCTGTAGTTCCCTCGTTATTGAACATTCACAAAACAACACTCCGTGCTTGAGCGCGGATGAAAACGGGAGGGATTCCTGTGGCAGAGCCGAAAACCGAGACGTTTGCTGTAACCGTCAACTACGGGCTGGCAGTGGAGGAAAGTGCCCGCGCCGGCCAATACGGTTGGTTGAACGAGAGCATCACCTCCTTCAACTTCCCGACTGCTCGCTCTGGCGGGCACCGACTCGAGGCCGTTCTCGTCCACTTCGGCCGCGTCATTGAGACTGATGACGTGCTCGCTGAGCTGGACAAGATGGGCCTGCGCGCGGGCGAGCTGCGCGAGCTGCTGGCTGTGGGTGCCGAGCACCCCGACAAGCAGCGCGAGTTCCCGATCGTCGCCCTTGACTCGAAGTGGCAGGGCCAGGACGACGATTGGTGCGTCCCATGTCTCGACTACTGGTTTGGCTGGCGCAAGTTGAGCCTCCGCTGGTTTACCGCTAACTGGTGCGAGGACTGCCGTTTCCTTGCCTTCCGCAAGTGATGGCTCTCTGCCCCCTCGTACTGCTATGTGCGCGGGGGCTTCCTTTTTTAAACAAAATAGAAAATATTATTTCACCAAAGGATCGCTAGAGGAATCAAAGGCCTGAGCTATGTAGTCTATAATCGGCAAAAAGCTTTTGGTAAAGTTTTCAACTCCATTTATATCAGTTACATAATCGTACCAGTCTGGTTTGATAAATCTTCGTTCTATGAATCTAGAAGCCCAATCAGCCTCAACACCCATAGCAATCGCATAAGGCAGATATTTTTCAAATAAATTTTCCTGCTCCGATTCGATGGGTGTTTTATCGGTAAGATAATTTTTAAACCTCAACCACTTATCTCTAAACTCGACTCCACGAGATGACAAAGATGTAATATTTGGCGAAAGATTGACAATCAAAATTCCAAAAATCACAAGAGAAACCCAAAACAAGAGAACAAACTTGGGATCTGCCGCAAACAGCGCAGAAAAAAGATAGCCCAGAAGCCCAATATAAAAAACTAAGATTCCGATCATCCTGTAGCGCAAATGAGTTCTGGCCGGAGCATCGGAAAAATACCCCCTTGCTCTTCCCTCGTCATATATCTCAAGATACGACATGGCAATTTTTCTAGAAAAAAGATGTCTAGCTACTCTAGTTTCTACATCGAAAGAACCTACCGCTTTTTGTTTGGGCATAAAAATTTTGTCCATTAAAACTTCCTCGAATTTCCTAAGATTCGCTATCTTGGGATCAAATCTTTTTTTAAATATTACAAAATCATCTCCCCTGTTATAGATTTCGATACAGTCACGTTGGGCAAGATCAACTAAGGTAGCCATTATCGATCTCGGACCAACTTTACCGTCAATTAAAGCACCAACAACCGCCGGTGGTAATTGTTCCGGTAGACTTTTCGATTTGCCTACAGATTCTCTACCCATAAAACCAACTCGTGTTCTTCGAATAATGCTTAATAAAATAACCACAGCTATCAAAGGAAGTATTAAACTTATCGCTATCCAGTATGTTGCTGGTATCGCTCCTACAGTCTCCTCAATTTTTTTATCGGCACTCAAATTAATATAGCCCTTTGGGAAGGCAGCCGTAATCGTGACCGTTGCGCTAGAACCAATATTTTTCGCTTGATACACTATTCTATTACTATATAACGTAGCACCGATCGGATCAGCACCATGCACTGCGATAATTTCCGGAGCACGATCAACTTTGATCAAATTCTTTGGCAGGATGAGAATAACCTCAAGCTCCGAATAAAGCTCTTGTGGCTTGTCAAGAATCATATATCTTAGTTCGTCATAGTCAGTGTATGGTTTGATATTTTCAGAGATCCGCTCACCGTCGATTTTGATAGAGCCATCTGGCTGCATATCAAGTTCAAGATAAAACCGATTGGAATCGGAACTCATATTCACATTGTTAGCAATATCAGCTATTGCCCTGTCGGCACTAGCAACTGGTGATGAAAAACCGGCATATTTATTGGTGAAAAAAACCAATAGACTCAAAAAGACAAATAATACAAGTTTGTTTTTATAAATCCCTATTACCATCTACCCCCAAAACAAAATCCTTAAGCGCATCATCTGGTTTTATTTTACCACTCTTGATAGACTCATCAATCGATACAAGACGAGTAAATATTGTCGATAAATTCTTAAAGCTTAAATTCTTGGTGTAACCAATTACTTTTTGAACCTGAAACGGTTTGAGTCCCAGCTTTTTTGAGATTTCAAAAGTATTTTTGGTCGTTTGACTTGTTTCTAAAACACAGGCTATTGTTCGAAATTGATAATTGATGAGTCCTAATATTTTAAGTGGCGGCTCATTCGAGTCAAGAAGAGCCTGTAAATGATCAAGCGCGATTTTAGGTCTTTTTTCAAGCATCGCATCAACAAATTTAAACGAATTACCTAAAACATTTTTGCTAACAATTTGTTCAACATCCTTGATTGATATTTCGCATTTTGGTTTATAATCGGCTAATTTATGGATTTCGCTGTCTAATCGCCAAAGATCATCCATACAATATTCAACCAACAAAAAAACCGCTTCAGAAGATATGCTGTTGCCAAGCTTTTTAAGCTCTGATCGGACAAAACTAATCTGTTGGGATTGGTTAAAAACTCCGAAATATTTTGAGTTTTTTTCTTTAGAAAGTCGTTTAAAGAGTTTTAACCTTTTATCTGGCTCCCCCTCTTGCGTAAAAACAATCACAGTCGATTTCGATAGATTATCAAGTCCATTTGCAATTTGTTCTAAAACATCTTTGCTCTTTTGGTTAAAAATATTTTTAACGACAATCAATCGCGACGAAGCTAAAAGCGGCATGGCTTGAGTTTGTCTGACAAACTCTTGGGATACAAGGTCTTGTCCGTCCAGCGAAACAAAATTCAACTCACCGACATTTTTGTAATATCGATCTTTTAATTGATTGACCGCTTTTTGCACCATAAAGGTGTTCGGGCCATAAAAAAAAATAAGCATATCTAAAATAAACTTTCTTGCTGATTTAGAGACCTTTGACTTTGGGGCATACGCTTTATTAAAGAATTAAATCTATATTTTTGTAAAAACTTTTGGGCAACATCACGATCAAAATCGTGAAGCTTGGCATCTTTGAGCAAAAAATTGATCTCGACATCGGTTTTGATGGTTGCAAGTTTTTTGGATAAAAATGCCAAATCTTTGTGCTCGAGCAAAAGTTGCCTTGTTCTTGGTTTAATCGTTTCGCTTTTGGTTTTGTCATCTAAAGCGCGATAAATCCCCTCGACATCGGTAAAATTTTTTATAAGCTCGATAGCTGTTTTTGGTCCGATGCCCCTTACACCTGGAATATTGTCTGAACTATCACCAGAAAGCGCCTTATAATCTACAACTTGAGCCGGAGAGATGCCAAGTTTGCCAACAACCGCTGACGAATCATAAATCGTCTCCTTTATTTTACCCATCGCCGGCATAGCAACTTTTGTCCTTTGGTTCACTAGTTGCAAGGTGTCTTGATCTCCGGTAACAATAATCACCTCGCCTTCGCCCAAATCGCCATTAACCTTTTTAGCGAGCGTACCGATAATATCGTCCGCCTCATAACCTTGTTTAGTCAAAAGAGGAATTTCCATAGCACGCACAAAATCGTGAACATCCTCGATCTGATCGTAAAATTCTTGCGGCGGTTTGACGCGTTTTGCCTTATATTGATCAAAAAGTTCGTCTCTGAAGGTTGGGCCTTTGATATCAAAGGCGACCGCCATATATTCGGGCTGATGTTTCTCTATGGTAGAAAATAATGTTGAAATAAACCCATAAATTGCATTTACCAATCGGCCATTCACCTCAAAACGTGGCATCGCGTGATACGAGCGATGCAAAATTGCATTTCCGTCAATTAAAACAAAAGTATTTTTTTTCATATTGAAGATAGAAAAATCATATTAGCCAATGGGCCAAATGTCAAAAAAACCCTTTACATAGAGTATAATTTAAGTTAATATTTCCTGATCGCTTTTAAGCGACGATCCTTATAGGAGGTGGCGGCATGCCCGGCACCATACCAAATCGGTACTTCAACATACCGGACCCGGTGGGCCCGGTGGCGACAACAGCCGCGCGGCTTGGCATTACCCACGCCGACACCATCGTCTACAGCGCAATGCTGTGGATGGGCGCGGCCGTAAGCCATGGCTTCTGCCCTCTTCAGGCGGAAGTTGCGGCTTACCGCATCTTCCGCCAAAATGCGGGCGACCAGCGCACACGTCTAGCGGTAGCACTGCACCTTCTCCACGATGAGCTGTTCTTGCGACAGTTCCCAGGCCCCGCCGGGCCGCCCTAATGGGCGGACCCGACGGGGCCTTCCCCATCTTAGTCCCTTAATTTCGCATCAAACTTACTCGAAACCATATTAACAATTTTTGAAATTTGCTCATCCGCCTCGTTGTCAGACAATGTTTTTTGGGTGTCTTGCAGATAAATATGGAAAGCCACGGACTTTCTATTTTCACCAAATTTGTCCGAGACAAACTCGTCAAATAGTTCAACCATTAGTACGCTCGCGCTTGTTTCATAGATCACGTCAACAACATCATCCGCAATACAATCTTTATCAACCACAAAAGACAGATCTCTATTGATCGGCGGATATTTAGATACTTCGCGATATTTTACCACACGGTCCGACAGGTTAAAATCTGCACTGATTTTATTTTTTCGCATAACTTCAATTAAAATAGCGCAATCAAGTTCACAGACAAAAACATTTGATTTTTTCACTTTGTAGCGAGTTAAATCATCGCGCGAGAATTCTTGAATTTTAAAAATATTTTTGTCCGCTCCAATCGCCTGACAAATTGCCTCGACACATTTTGCGATCTCGGCTTTGGCCGATTTGCCCGATGAGAGGATTGCCAAGTGGGTTTTTTCTTCCGATACAGATAAAACATTGCCAAATTCAAAAATTAAAATCGGGTCGAAGGTCGGATTTTTGGCGACCGCCCTAACTAATCCCACCGCCAAAGAATTTCTCATATATTTATTTTCTTTTTGAATAGGATTGGCAACTTCCAGCAGCTCTTCCTGTTTAAGCGCTAGAGATTTGAGGTCGGATTCGGATAGAAATGGGTATGTGAATACTTCACAAAAGCCATTTTCAACCAGAACATCCTTCAGATATTCTTTATAATAATAGTCGGAATTTTTTGGTGCTGTTTCGACTGCCATTTGAGACACTGGAATATTTTCAAATCCTACCAATCTGGCAACCTCTTCAGCCAAGTCTTGCCAAACAAAAATATCGTGTCGCCAACTCGGGGCTTGAGCCATCTCGTCTTTAATGTAAAATCCCAAAGATTTAAGATATTCATCGATTTTGAAATTCTCGAGTTTCGTTCCCAAAAGCTCGTTTATTTTGTCATTTTCGATTTTTACAAAATCATTTTTGTTTTCGACAGCAATATCAATCGTCTCGTCAATAATTTCGCCTCCAGCAATATCACAAATCATTTTTGCCGCCTTGCGCATCGCGGTAACTGTAAGCTCGCCGTCTATGCCGCGCTCGAATCTATAGCTTGCATCTGTTGTTAGCCGTAGCAATTTGGCTGTCCGGCGAACCGATCGACGTTCAAACACGGCCGATTCTAAAATAATTTCTGATGTGTTATCAGAAATTGCACTGTCCGCACCACCCATAACACCAGCAATCGCCAATGGCTTTTTTTCATCGGATATCACGATCATTTGGTCGTCTAATGTTCTCTCGACGGCGTCTATGGTTGTTATTTTTTCGCCGTCTTTTGCCAAACGAACAATAATTTTATCGTTTAAAATTTTGGATTTATCAAAAGCGTGGAGCGGTTGACCAAGATCCATCATAATATAATTTGTAATATCAACAATATTATTTATCGGCTTAATCCCAACGGCTATAAGACGTTTTGCAAGCCAATCGGGCGACGGAGCGATTTTTACCGAGCGGATAACTGTTGCACCGTAGGCAAAACAATGATCCAGATCGGAAATTTCGATTTTCAGTTTGTTTGATGGCTTGTTTTTCGTATCCGTTGATATTTTGTCGTCAAATTTGATTTTTTGATTTGTTAAAGCCGCCACTTCTCTGGCTATTCCAAGATGTGATAAACAATCACCCCTATTTGGTGTTATTTCAAGCTCAAAAACGGAATCTGAATTTAGATATTTACAAAGTGATTCGCCAAGCACGTATTCATTGGGCAGAATATATATACCTTCATGATTATCACCTAGACCAAGTTCTTTTTGAGAACAAAGCATTCCTAAAGATTTTTCTCCCCTAATTAGGGCCTCTTGAATTTCAATATCATTAAGTTTAGCGCCAATCGTTGCTAGAGGCACGATTTGTCCCTCTTTTATATTGTCCGCACCGCAAACAATATCGTAATTTTTATTAGCATCCGTGACGCGAACCAAGCGCAGTTTATCGGCATTTGGATGCGGTTTTATTTCAAGAATTCTTACCACAATTATTCTCGGATCAAGCCCTCTAGAGATATCCTCAACCAACGTCCCCGAGAAAGTCAGCATATCATCTAGCTGCTGATCCGTTTGGTTAATATTTACATAATCTTCAAGCCAAGTTTTTAGAATTTTCATAATTTTAAAACTGTTTTAAAAATCTCAAATCGCCCGATCTGAACAATCGGATTTCGCCAATACCATATTTGATCATAACCGCCCTCTCGAGTCCCGGACCAAAGGCATAGCCGGAATATTTGTTTGGATCGAGCCCCATATTCGAGATAACCTTTGGGTGAACCATCCCTGCTCCGCCAAGCTCAAACCATTTTAAGCGAAATTTCATTTCAAATTCAATCGATGGTTCGGTAAAAGGAAAATGATGCGGTCTGAAACGCATTTTTGTATTTGGTCCAAAAAGCTGCTTATAAAGCTCCTGTAAAACCCAAAAAAGTTGACCCATTTTAACTTTTTCATCTATATATAAGCCCTCCAATTGGTAGAAAGCAGCTTCATGACCAGCATCTGTTGCTTCGTTGCGATAACACAATCCAGGAACGATAACTTTAATTGGCGGTTTTCTATTTTCGCCATAGCGAACCTGCGAATTTGAAGTTTGGGTTCTAAGCAGTCGTCCGTCCGTGAGCCAAAACGTGTCCTGTACATCACGGGACGGATGATCAGAAGCAACATTTAAAGCATCGAAATTATACCATTCCGTATCAACCTCTGGTCCCTCGTACACATCGAAACCATAGGTTTCAAAAAATTTAACTGCTTGACGAATTAGTTGGGTTGTAGGATGAAGATGTCCTTTTGTCATAGATTATCTTTTGTTATATCCTAACCTTTCGAGCTCTTGTTTGACAACCTTTTTTTCGACCCATGGCAAATGTTTTTCGCCAATAACCCTAAATTCCTGGGCACCCATTCCGGTAATAATTACTATATCATTTCTTTGAGCTACAGAAAGTGCCTTTGCGATTGCTTTGCGTCGATCCATAACTTTAAAAAAGTTTTCATTTTCTTTTACTTCGTGTTTTGCCTTGCCTGAAAAAACGCCCAAAGCAACCTGTTCGATTATCTCATTTGGATCCTCGGTATATGGTTCCTCATCGGTTATGATAACAATATCGGCAAATTGAGCAGCCAGAGAGCCCATGATCGGCCGTTTAGATTTGTCGCGGTCGCCGCAAGCGCCCAAAACCGCGATCAGTTTGCCTTTGAGAATTTTTGTTAGTTCACTATAAACTTTTTGCAAGGCATCCGGTGTATGGGCATAATCGACAATCACCGTAAAATCCTGCCCTGCCTCAATTTTTTCCATCCTCCCTGGAACAGATTTTATATCTTCAAGACCGTTTTTGATCATCTCCGGCGAGATTCCAAGACCTGTAGCAACCGAAGCGGCACAAAGAGCATTTGAGATATTAAACATTCCGGGCAATTTGAGTTCAACTGTTACTTGGACGCTAGGAAGCACGATTGTAAAAGTCGAACCCTTTTCATCTATTAAGATTTTCCTAGACACCACATCACCACGAGACTCTAAAGAGTACCCTATATGCCGCCCAGCAGGGTTAGATAAAAACCTCAAGCCATTGGGATCATCAAGATTAGCAACTATTAACTTTGGATTATTAGAAAATAGTTTTAGTTTTTCAGCCAGATACGATTCAAACGTTCCATGATAATCTAGATGATCGTGAGTGACATTAGTCATCGCTACAGCAAAATATGTTATACCATAGTTTCTAAATTGACTGATTGCGTGAGTTGTAGTCTCAACTATGGCATATTCACACCCCGCATTGGCCATTTGACGAAGTAATGCTTGTAATTTAAATGGACTCATTGTTGTCATATTGGTCTTGTTGATTTGGATTTTATTATCAACTTTAAAGGTTGTAGTCGTTGCCATACCAACTTTCGCTCCGGAGGATTCCAAAATACTGGCGATTAAATGACAAGTAGTCGTTTTGCCATTCGTACCCGTAACACCAATAATTTTCATCTTTTGACTGGGACGACCATATAAATGGTGCGCCGCAACACCACGCAGTTTGTGCGAAAAAGGCACAAGGGCGGGAAATTTTTGTTTTATTATTTTTTTAACTGACATTTTTAGTAAATTTTATCTTCTTCTCAATCGTTCGGCTATCTTAAATATATTGTAGGCAATTTTTTTATTAACCAAATCAAAGCTACCAGCGATTTCCACCGCTTCACCTCCAAATTGTTCCTTGAATTTTGTCACACCTGCCCACTTTTCGGATTTTCCTGGTTGATCGCGACCAATCAGATCATACGTTTTACACCCCCGCAATTTAGCATCTTTAATAATCTGATAATGCATCAAATAAGGAGCCATAACCTCCTTATGCCTCCTTGAAGATCCACCGTAAAGATAACTCGCTACACCGCCGTGAAAACCTATCACAGCAGCAGCAACCGGCTCTCTGTCATAAGTAGCAGTGTAAATATCAAGATAATCCGTATCGGAAAACTTGTCAACCATATTTTTGAAATACTTTAGATCTCGACCAGCAATCCTTTCACGATCAATCGTTTGAGCATAAAGACCATAAAAAGTCCTAACAAAATCAGTCGATCGACCAGAAGCTATTTTTACTCCCTTACGCTCTGCGAGCCGAACATTATAACGTCCTTTTTGACGCATTTGCGAAAGAATTTTTTGCTCGTTTGGTGAAATATCAATAATTTGACGCCATTTTGGCTGAATCTGTTCAAATGCCCTAATAAAACCACTTGAAAACATTTGTTTTGTAATTTTTTCGTTTTCCGGATCGATAATTTCGATACGAGTAAAGATACAATTATTTTCTTGTATTAGTTGTTTTACCCAATTGATTAGGTTTTCCTCCACATGGTCAAATTCGATTTCAGGAATATACAAAAAGGATTTGGAAAAAGGGAGGCTTCTTTTGTGAACAAATACACCAAAATTTTCAAAAATTTTCCATCCGGTAGATTTTTTGAAATTTGCCCATTGGCTAGTTTGTAAAATTGATTTCACGGTTAAAGCTTAACACAATTACAGGTTAAATTATAGGGTTTACTCTGGCAAAATAGTCTATAAAATGTTATGATAATCGATCATGGAAAAAAAATATATACTAGCTATAGAATCAAGCTGTGACGAAACTGCTGCCTCGGTTGTTTGTGTTAATAAAATCAAATCAGCATATAATTTTGAAATTGTCTCGAATGTTGTCGCTAGCCAAATCGATCTACATAAAAAATGGGGTGGAGTTTACCCCGAGCTAGCTTCCAGAGCACATCTTGAAGCAATAATTCCTGTTTTGACTGAGGCGCTTGAACCGTTGGGCAAAAATCTTGACGGGCTGGAAAAAATTGACGCCGTGGCCGTTACGGCAGGACCGGGGTTGATTGGATCGCTTTTTATGGGACTAGAAGCCGCCAAAATTATTTGCGCTCTGTATAAAAAGCCCTTAATCGCCGTTAATCATCTCGAGGGACATATATATGCCGGATTTACCAACAATAAAAAATTTTTAATAGATGAAAAAAAAGTTTTTTCGGTAATCGCCCTGATAGTTTCCGGGGGTCATACCAGCTTAATTTTAATGAAAGATCATCTAAAGTACAAAACCATCGGACAGACGATCGATGACGCAGCCGGCGAAGCTTTTGATAAAGTTGCACGAATGTTGGATCTTGGCTACCCGGGTGGACCAGAAATTGAAAATCTGGCAAAATGCGGCGACGAGAATGCGTATGATCTACCACTATCGATGATAAATTCAAAAAATCTAGATTTCTCGTTTTCCGGTCTTAAGACAGCTGTTTTATATAAAACCAAAAACCCTTCAACTGGGGAAATACGAGAATTTGATAGAGCTGATCTTGCGGCAAGTTTTCAAAAAACCGTTAGCGAAATTTTGACCAAAAAAACGATTTTGGGCATCAAAAAATATAACCCAAGGACCGTTATTCTCTCCGGTGGCGTGGCGGCCAATAGTTATTTAAGAAACTATTTTGTATCTAAAATATCAAAAACATCAAAAGTAAACATCTTCATACCTCCAAAGAATCTTTCGACAGACAATGCCCTCGGAATTGCTATCGCTGGTGCAATTTACTACCTAAAATCCCCTCACACAAGCTGTAAAACAGAAGTCAAGCCAAACTGGGAAATCGACGAGAGTCAATAAATTATTTGAATGAACTTTCTAAATTAGTAGTAGGATTTATTCTATAGCGCGGAATTTCAAACGGTTCGTTTGTCGAAAATGGCTTTCCTTTTTGGGTAGTCACGGCAATTTTGTAGCCCACTTCATCGGCAATCAGTTTAGTCTCGTCAGTATATTTTCCGGCAGGATAACAAAAAGATATTATTGATTGTCCCGAGAGTTCTTCGAGGGCGTTTTTAGAATCCGATAGTTCCGATCTTGCTTGATCGGGACTTAAATTTTCCATACTTGGGTGATTTACAGTGTGACTACCTATCTCATTGCCGAAACTTGATAAATTTTTAATCTGCTGCTCGCTCATATATTCGTTTTGACCGATTTTGCCAGAGATTATAAAAAACGTTCCCTTTACATCATACTTTTGCATCGTGTCCCAAGCATAATCAAAATTATCTGAATATCCGTCATCAAATGTCAGCACAATCACACGGCTTACGTCCTCACCTCGACTTATCATTTCGTAGAGCTCTTTGAGAGTAGATATAATGTAATTATTATCTTTTAGATATTTCAATTGAGATTCAAAATTTTCTGCCGAAACAGTCAAACCACGCCTCGTATCATCTGCGTTATCCGGCAATGGTCCAACGTGATGATACATCAAAACCTTAGCCTCAACTATCTGGTCTTCAGGCCAAACTAGACTATCGGACAGTGTCTCGGTTTTATCTACTATCGCTGGGGTTTTTGTACTCGAGACTGTTTCTTTATTATCAGGTGCCTTACTTTTGTTTGGTAACACCATAAGAGCCCCCAGTATAACCAAAACAAAAATAGTCAAAAATCCTAAATTATTTTTTTTGCGCGAACTTTTACGAGATTTATATAAATTTGCTTTCATCTTTATTGGGTGGGCGGTGTTGACTGTTCGCTAATCTGCGGACCACGCAGATATTTAGCTGGCCATCCTACGTATGAGGATAAAAATTTTTGTTCGTCTGTTTCACCATCCTTTTTGACTCGATAGTAAAAAACCGCCTTTGCCCCTTGGTGTGATCTGTCTATTCGCTTAACCTCACCTGCTGCAAGAGATGGATCGTCGATATATATATCTGCTGGCGGATCAGTGATATCGTAAACGTATGGATCCGTGATTTCAACTTCGCGACCGTCTTTGGAACCATAAATATCAAAAGTTATCTTTCTTCCCTCAACCCTTCCTTGAATCAGTATGTAGCCGTTATAATCATTTTTAAACTTAAAATCCGGTCTCGGGGAATAAATCGTCGCATCCATCCCAACCGGCGGTTCATAATAGCTCACCCTATAAGAATGGTTGTGTCTTTCGGTTACTTCCATACCTGCGTTCATTACAGATCTAAAAAGTGTTGTCGAAACTTGACACAAGCCACCGCCAAACTCAGGAATTGTTTCGTTTTCTTTTATAACCAATTCCTGCAAATACCCAGAGCTTCCATCGATTGCTCCAAGATGCGCTATTGTAGAAAATTCCTCGCCGGGCTTAACAAGGGTTCCGGAAATAAACTGAACACCGATTTTTATATTTTGTATGCGATTTGCCGTTGAACCGTTAAAACTAGTTGTCGCCGTTCCCACTAATTCTTTGATACCATATTTCTCGATATCTGATATCTCATCAGCCAAAACTGAAGCTTTTTTAATCTCGACTGGTAACTTAATTTCTTTTTGCTCACCTGCCTCTAACACGGATACGATTTGCTTCACGGCATCGTCTGTTTTTATAACCTTTCCATCAGAGGATGCTTGCAAAATAGACACCTTGCCGTCCACGATGGAGAATTTTGCGTCCACTGGGTCAGTATTTACTCGATCGGCATTATCGTTTAATATCTCTCTGATCTCGTCTTCGCTAAATGAAACATAGGGGTGCGAATACTCGTTTTTTATACCAAAAAGTCCTCTTTTAGATTGAACGCTTTTTTTAAGCTCAATCATTATTCCAAGCTCCCGAGTCGACAAATCAATTTTACCCTCTGGCGCAACAAGCGTAACCGCTTCTGATGTCAACTGGCGAGCTTTATCCGAAAGAGACTCCGCTTCACTTCGTGATATAATCGGGTTGTCATCAGATAGTTCGAGAGTAATTGCGTCTTTAGTATCAAGAGCAAAAATATCTTCCAAAAAACTTGTTAACTTTTCAAGATTGATCTTTTTACCCACCTGGGGTTCTATGATCTGTAGTTCACCTTTTTTGATCTGAATATTTGCTTCTTTTTTTGGCGTGCCTATTTCACTGTTTATTGAGTCTATCCAGTCATCAACCTTTTTCTCGTCAAATTCATATTCTATGTCGTAATTATGTTGAACAAAGATACAGCGCACAAGAGACCAAATGTTTTTATACCATTTTTGTGAGTGTCCAGCAGAAAAAATTTTATCTGTCTGATCATCTTGTAGAATTTTCCAGCCAGCAGATTCCAGTGTCATCTCCCACGACTTGTCTTCAAACTTCAAAGAGATTTTATTTTGTTTACCCGCTTCGTGTATCTGACTGATACGAGTTGATAATTCATCCTTAGATAAACTGGAAATATTTTCTGACACAATATAAGAATTAGGTAAAACTTTTTGTTTGAACTCAATATAATAAGCAATAAAGGCCACAATTAAAATAACCAGAGTTAACGAAAAAATGATTAGAGCGTTCTTCGCGTTGGCTCTAATTTTTTTCAACAAATTCTTTTTGTTCATCCTTACTTTTCTAATATTTCTTCCAAGACGGCTTGTGCCACATCTTCCTTCTTGTTGTTCAGCTCATTTTCAGAAAGCAGATTTAGAAAGACAAAATCGCCTTTACTTATATCGGGGGGTAAAAACTTCGGATGAATACATATCTGCTGATCGTCTGGTAAATTCAACACGGCTTGCGTTACTGATACTTCCCCTACCTTAAGCTTGAGTGGTTTTTCGCTTATTAAAAGCGAGGGATTTATCATTTATCTTACCTAAATAATATCTATAATTAGACAATAAATGCAATTATCAAAAGAGCAATAATATTTAATATCTTAATCATTGGATTGATTGCCGGACCAGCTGTATCCTTGTATGGATCACCAACCGTATCCCCGGTAACCGCTGCTTTGTGAGCATCGCTTCCTTTACCACCAAAGTTACCAAGCTCTATGTATTTTTTAGCATTATCCCAAGCAGCTCCACCTGATGTCATAGAAATTGCAACGAAAAGTCCTGTAACAATTGAGCCAACCAAAACACCACCAAGAGCAACAGGCCCTAACGTAAATCCAATCAAAACCGGCACCAACACTGGTAGAAGTGCTGGATAAATCATTTGTGTTATAGCTGCTCTGGTTACAATATCCACAGCAGACGAATAATCTGGCTTCGCCTTACCTTCCATTATACCAGGAATAGATTTGAATTGCCTGCGTACTTCTTCAACAACAGAACCTGCCGTTTTTCCAACAGATTCCATCGACAGTGCGCCAAACCAATACGGCAATAAACCGCCAATAAATAATCCGACCAAAACTTTTGGATCAGACAACGAAAACTGAAGTTGTCCTCCCAATCTTTCAATTTCTTGGGTGTAAGAAGCAAATAAAACGATAGCTGCCAATCCGGCAGATGCAATAGCATAGCCCTTAGTAACTGCTTTGGTTGTGTTTCCAACTGCATCCAGTGGGTCAGTAACATTTCGAACTTTTTCTGGCAAGTTCGCCATCTCGGCAATTCCACCTGCATTATCTGTAATAGGTCCATAAGCATCTATAGCAACAATTATTCCAGTCATTGAGAGCATTGCAAATGCTGCCACGGCGACACCATACAATCCAGCAATTTCATAAGAACCGAGTGTACCAGCAGCAATTATTAAAACGGGCCAAACCGTTGCCTTCATTGATACTGCTAAGCCAGTGATAATGTTTGTCCCATGCCCAGTCGTCGATGCTTGAGCAATCTGTCTAACCGGACTATAGGCAGTCGAAGTAAAATACTCTGTGATTAAGATCATCGCACCAGTCACGGCCAATCCTATAAGACCGCTATAAAATAATTTCATTGGTTCAAAATCAGCCATTATCCATTTTGTTGCAAAATAAAATCCGATGGCCGCAATAAGCCCAGAAGCAATTAAACCCTTGTAGAGAGCAGCCATAATTTTTTCATTGCTTAGTCGTACAAACAACGACCCCAAAAGCGAAGCGACAATAGATATCCCACCCAAAACCAGAGGGAAAACTACCGCATTGATGTTGCCACCAAAAACTAGTTTTCCCAAAAGCATAGCCGCAATCGCAGTAACTGCGTAAGTTTCAAATAAATCCGCTGCCATACCAGCGCAATCACCGACATTATCACCAACGTTGTCGGCAATAACAGCTGGATTTCTTGGGTCATCTTCAGGAATCGAGACCTCAACTTTACCTACTAGATCGGCTCCAACATCAGCTGCTTTGGTGAATATTCCACCGCCTAGACGAGCAAAAACCGAAATTAAAGAACCACCAAAACCCAATCCAATTAGAGCATCAACTTCATATCCCATAGATTTTGATACTGCGTAAAAGCCTGCAACACCGATCAAACCAAGACCCACAACCAAAAAGCCCGTAACTGCACCGCCTTTAAAAGCAAGATCTAGAGCACTTTTAAGACCGCTCTTCGCTGCTTCAGCAACTCTCACGTTCGCCCTAACAGAAACTGTCATACCGATAAAACCGGCAAGAGCCGACAAGATTGCGCCAACTATAAATCCAATAGCCGTAACCCAATTTATAAAAAACCCCAAAATCAACGCAACTATTACTGCAACAATAGCGATAGTTTTATATTGTCTTTTCAAATATGCGCTTGCTCCTTGCTGAATAGCGTCAGCTATTTCCTGCATTTTTTTATTACCAGCGGGTCTAGCAAGTATCCATCTGACTAAAAATAGCCCCCAAACTATCGCTAAAACTGATGCTCCAATCGCAAAATAAACTCCTGCATTTTCAATTTCCATACCGCCTCCAAATAAATTACAAATTACTCTTATTTATTCTATTTGCTATCAGCAAAACTGCCAAATTACTTATTTATACAGAATTTCCCTGTAAACTTCAAGTGTGTTTTTCGCTGTCTGTTCCCACGTAAATCTTTTTGAATTTTCTATTCCGATAGCAATGATTTTTTTTGCAACAGTAGCGTCTGATAAAACAAGAAATAGTTTTTTATAAATATCATTTATATTCTCAGGGTTAAAATAAATTGCCCCACCAGCATATATTTCCGGCATACAGGTTCTATCGCTCGAAACAACCGGTGTACCACAGGCCTGCGCCTCTAGCCCAGGAAGTCCAAAACCCTCCGACAACGATGGGAAACAAAAGACTTCAGCACCAGAATAAATAGCAGGAAGATCATTATCTGAAACAAAACCCGTGAATTTAACATCAGGTTGCAAACTTAATAATTTTATATAGTCAGGCAATTGGGGATATTTATAGTCTTCACGACCAACAAAAACCAGTTTTAATTCGTTAAATTTTGAATCTTTTTTTAACAATGCAAAAGCATCAACGAGCCGTAAAAGATTTTTATGAGAACGCCATTGTCCAACAGATAAAATATAGGGCTTTTGAATTTTATATTTTATAAGTACCGAGTTAATTTTAGACTCATTCGCCCTTGTAAATCTTTTGTCAATCGCATTATAGGTCGTTACAACCTTTTCGTTAGGCAGATTAAATTCTTTTACAATTTCATCTTTAACAAAGTTCGAGACAGTCAAAATTTTCTGTGAAGCTCGGGCAGCATGGTTAATAACATTTTTGTAAATCTTTCTTTTGATGACAGATCCCCTTTCTGCATACTGACTCAAGGTTAAGTCATGAATTGTCACCACAAATTTTCCGTTGAAAAACAAGGGGTGATTGAAATGGGGAAAATGCGTGAGATCGGGACCAACTTTTTTGATTAAACCTAGTAGAGAGGTCTGCTCTTGGACAGAGTAATGCGAGGCAGTAGTTTCGATTATCTCAACTTTGTTTTTTCTTCCGGCAACAATCTTCAAAAGATCTTTTCCCAAAGCAGTGCCAGCAACAGTAAGCAAAACTAAATCGATATTACTATCAAGCAAACAAATCGCTTTGAAAAGCTCGCATGAATACCGTCCAATTCCAGCGTGTGACAAGGAAAGAAAACGCCCATCAAATAGAATTTTCTTCTTTTTCAACCTTATTATATTTTCCATGTTAGCCAACTTTAATCTCGTAAAAGATTTTTTAAAATATTAATATCCACAATTCTTAGGCAATATAATCCTAAAATAAATACAGCCATTCCGAGAGGAATCGTCACAAAAATACTCAAAGATCTTACACAGTAAAGTATAACGCTGACTACAACCGCGACTATGAAACTTTTGAAAAAACTGGAGAAACTAAGTTTAACTGGTAACTCTTTCTTCATGATCATATAGCAGGAAACTAAAATTATTATTTCTGTAATTACTGTGTTTAATGCGGCTGCAAGGTAAGAAAATTTGGGAATTAACAGAAAATTTGCGGAAAGATTAAAGATCGTTGCCAGACTGTATGGAAATATTAAATTCTTCTGTTTGCCAAAAATAACAACTGAGTTGGTGAAAAGAGCATTTAAAAAGGAGAGGCCGACAGCAAAAATCAAAATTTGCAAAACAATGTCAGAGGTGATCGCTCGTCCGGCAAAACTGATTGTAGACGCACTAAGATATTCGTCACCAGCAATCACGTTTGTAATTGGTTTAGCCAAAGATAAAACCATAGCAACTACGGCAAAAGCACCGATTGATAACAGATCAAAAGATTTCTGAAAAAGGGTCGTTATTTTTGTGTTATCTTTACTTTCAAAAGCAGAGGTTAGAGCTGGAAAAACCGATCCAAAAAACATAAGTGGTGTTGCCATCAGAATTTCTAATATTTTATACGGAGTACCATATATCCCAACATCCGTACTGGTTTTAAAAATAGATAAAATAAGAGTGTCAGTCTTAAAATATATGAGTCCTAAAATACTAATGATGCCTATGGGTAGGGCTTCCAACATAAATTTTTTGGCAAATTTCCAGTCAACCCCAAAGCTCGGACGGGCAAATCTTAAGCTAAACAAGAAACTTAGCAAAAATATTAAAAACGTACCAAATATCGAAGCACCCATAACACAAACGAGACCTAAATTTAGTTTTGCCGCGAGTATGATGAGCAACATTGCAACGGTCCTCCCAACAATCTCACTGATAGTCGCCAAGTCCATCTTTAACTTTGATTGGAAAAGAGCAGTGTAAACGCTCGTTTGGCTAGACCAAAGAATCGACAGTGCACCCAAAACCACTATTGTTTTAAGCTGCGGGGAGTAGGGTAAAAAAGCTAAAAGGGCTAGGGCGGACAAAAAAACAACAGACGAAAATATCAGTCTAATCGTTGTGATATTCCTAACAATCGTGCTTTCGTCTTGGCCGGCGGTTATCCTCCTAACAATTACCCAAAAGAAACCGAAATCAGAAATCGCCGAAAAAAACGTCATATAGGCAAAGGCAGTAGTATAGTCGCCGTAACCAGCGACACCCAGATATCTGACGATAATGGCAACGTTGACTAGACCGATAATGGTGTTAACGAATTTTCCTGCTATTTGGACTGAAAAATTATATGCGACTTTTTTTGTTAAGCTCATATTATGCTCTAAATGTCCACTTTTTATTTATAAAGAAATTTGAAAGCATCGCAAAAACACCGGCTGCAAGTAAGCCAACAATATCACGCATTTGAAACGAGTTAGTGAATAAATAAAAAATATATTGGTTCACAACCATACCTGATATCGAGACTATAGCAAATTTTGTTGCTTGTCTCGCTATCATTTTATCCTGCGATCTGAACGTCCATTTTCGACTCATCACATACCCAAAAGTCGCAGACATCAAAAAAGATAAGCCCTTAGCAATTTGACGCAAGATTTGCAAATTAACTGAACCCATCTGAGAAATAAATATAATTTTAAATAAATAAAAAAAAGACCAGTCAATCGCAGTACTTATCAGCCCGACAATTACAAACTTAACAAATTGCCGATATGTTTTCTTCCCCAAAATAGCATCACTTATTTTTTTAATCATCTTCCACCTCGCCGGTGGAAGCCGGCGATATTGAATTTTTATAATTTTGCTGGGATAAAGATTGAGTCGAGGTTCGGTCTATCACAACAAAAATTTACATTTTAAAATCAAGACTGTAAAGAGTAATCAAATAAAAGAAATATGCCAAATAAAAAAAACACTAAGAGAAAACCAGCTAAAAAGTTAAAAGCAAATATCAAACTTGCGAAAAATGACTGCTCGCGCATAGCAAATTTTTTCAACCTTTACTGGCCGTATCTTATATTACTAATGATAATAGCGACTTCCGTTACCTTAAAATTATACTATCTTAAAGATAATCTACATTTCAATATTGATGAGGCTAACCAAATTAAGACAATAGTTAGTATTTATAGCGAAAAAATATTTCCCCTCAAGGGTCCGAGCGCATCTGGAGATACCGGATTGTATCACGGTGCTTACTATTACTACCTATATTTCCTGCCGACATTGTTATCTAAAGGAAGTCCTCTGACTTTGGGAATATTTACACTTTTACTCAACACACTCTCTCTCCCACTTTTGTTCTTTACGCTCAAGAAAACATTTTCATTACAATTAGCTCTTTATGCAACATTGATTATGGCTACCTCTTCTACAATCATTTATTACAGTCGCTGGGCATGGAATCCAAATTTGATCCCCTTTTTCTTTATTCTTGCTCTTTTTTCATTAGGACAAATTAATTCAAAAAAACCATGGTGGCTAATTATTTTTGCTTTCGCGATATCAAGCATTTCTCAATTGCATATCGGAGCAAGCTTTTATATCATAATTTTTATCCTCATGTTACCATTGTTTTTTCGTGTAACAAAAGATATAAAAATCTATCTTGCGAGTGTCTTGGCGCTGTTATTACCTTGGATACCAACCATTATATACGAATCGCAAAATGGTTGGTCATTGTTTGGAAATTTATTTAAAAAAATATCTCAAGAAGAGATTATTGATACATCGTTTGCTGGGCACGCAACCAAGGGTTGGGAATTTTTAGCCCAGACATTTACCGCAACAATATATCTACCACAAATCATTCTCATCTTAAGTCTTTTAGCATTTTTGGGACTATTAGTTTTTCAGACAAAATGGCGTGATAGAGAAAAGTGTTTACTACCAATTTTTATAGCCATAAGCTTGATTTTTTCTTTTTCATCTTGTTCGTATTATAACGGTTCTCTTTTTACCCATTATGCAGAAGAGTTTTTTGTAATCCTTCCAATCATAAGCGCCCTTCTTATTGAAAACTTCGCGAGAGAGAAAGTTTTGTCTTTTGGTGCGGTTGCAATTTTAGTAACTTTTGCAATAAACAATTATTTAGCTCTCCAAAATGATATTATCGTCGGTAATCCATCATTTGCCATACAAAATAGAATTTGCCGCAACTTAAAGGACAGAGGTCTGGATCAAGTAACAATCAAAATAAACGGTCAGACTGACCCCGAATATATAAAATACATTTGCCAAAAATATTATTCGATTAACTTTGCCAATGAAGTTCATGTAGAAGTTGACACAAATTCTACAAAAGGTTTCTCCTACAAGGTAATAAATTGATCGGAGACAAAAAAATTTAAACTCTGTATAATCAAAACATGAAAAAAATAATTATTTGTTTTTTTGTTATTGGTATTGCAATTATAGTCGGGATATTCGGCGGCAAATATTTAAAAAACAAAAAAGAAGCGAGTGACCAAGTTACGCAGACAGCTATTTCTTCAGAAAACGACATATTATGGGGAATCAGTGTTAACGCCTATCCAACAGGACCCCACATACCGGAAACGCTCGAGAGAGTAACAAACCAAATAAATGATCTGGGCGTTTCGACGATACGTTATACTTTTCCAAGTTGGAGCAAACCAGACCCTTTTGAGTTTACAGATACCGTTATGGCAAGATGGAAAGACGAACCGTTTAAAATCGTCATGGCGTTTCAGCCAAACATAGATTACATCGACATGGAAGATCCATATCAACAGGGTTACGACCAAGCCAATAAACTCGCTAAAAGATACCCTCAAGTCAGTTATTTTCAGATGGGTAATGAGCCGGGCAACCACGCTCTAAAACCAAATTGGAATGGCGCAACTAAAGATTCTTATGAAAACACCAAGTATGTCGCGGTTGCCGCTTGGCTTAAGGGAGCAAGCAACGCAATCGCCGCCAATAATAAATCGGCTAAAAAAATGATCACAGGCAATTGGCTGGGTGCGGCATTTTTTGAAAAGCTTGTTGAAGACGGCATACAGTTTGAGATTATTGGATGGGATTGGTTTGGAGAAACTGCCAATAATATAACCACCACAAAAGCAGATGAAGATAATATTCCAATTCTTGATCGACTTGCTAAATTAAAAAAAGATATTTGGCTAACCGAGTGTGGTATAACCGGCAAAGATGAAAAGCAACAAGCAACATATTTAAGTAATTTTATAAAAGAAACATCTAAAAAAGATTACGTCAAAGCAATATTCGTTGGAGTATTTTTTGATCAAGCACATCTCGTAGATACCGACGGACAATATGACGGCATATATTCTATAGTAAGCTCGGGCACTGATAAATTTACATTCGGTAAACCGAAGCAAGCATATCAGATATTTAAACAGATAATTTCAAACAATAAATGATCATCCTAGATTTCTTTGTTTTTTTGTTTGTAATAGTTTTTTGTTTTATGCTAGGCACTGATTTATCTGGCCTGATATTGAAAAACAAAAACTTCGCGCTCTCTGAGAAAATACCTTTTTGTTTTGGATTGGGTTTTGCGTTAGTAGGTTTTGCGGTTTTTGGTTTGGGCAAATTGAATATTTTATATCCAGGCGTTCTGATAGGATTTTCGCTTACTTACCTCTTCATAAAATTTTTAGCAAACATAAAAAAGACCACAGATTTTCTGGCTTTTATAAACAAAATTGATATTAAAAAGAAAATCGGTCAAATAAAAAAATTTTCTATAGTAGAAAAATTATTTATCGGGACAATTATTGTTGCCTTTGCGCTAGATTTATCGGTTGCTATTGCTCCTGAGATCGGCTTTGACAGTTTATGGTATCACCTAGAAATGGGGAAGACATATTTAGCAGAGCATTCCATAGTTTTCTTTTCTGGTGAATCGATGCTGTCACCAGCTTCAGTTATGCCAAGATTAACCGACCTCATATACACATATGCAATGTCTTTCAAGATAAGTGATTTGACACCGAAGCTAATTCATTTTATGTTCCTTATCTTAACAACAATTTTGTCATATAAATTCATTATAAAAACAGCCAAGAACCGATCAACGGCATTATTCTCAGTATTATTTTTATTGCTTATCCAGCCAATACAGAATCTTTCCGGAACCGCATATATAGACTTGGCGACACTTTTTTATGCAACGGCAACTTTTTATTTATTTTATTTTTACTTCGAAAAAAGCGAGGAAAGCCTATTTGTGATCTCAGCCATTTTTTGCGGGATATGCCTGTCGATCAAACTCTGGAATTTTGCTCTATTACCAATTTATATGATTGCAGTACTTATAAAAACCAAAAAAATCTCTAAAATGCTAAAATTTTTTGCTATATCGATACTTTTTGTTTCACCATTTTTAATAGAGGCCTATGTTCTAACGGGAAACCCAATTTTTCCGGTCCTTTCTATCAGTGATGCAGACCATTTATCAGGAGCAAAAGACATAAACGACTGGATTTTTAACGTCCACCCAAGTAATTTTTGGCAATATATATACAAAGATTATCTCACCAATGGAATGTTGCTTTGCTTTATTCCCCTTGTCTTTCTTTTTAAGAACATCATCAAAAAATACCGATTCTTAATTATTTTTTCAATCGCATATTTATTTGCTTGGTCTTATATTCCTGTTCACGAATTTCGCTACGGTCTTGCAGGTCTTTTCCCAATGGTAATATTATCATCGTTTGTATTTGACGAGATATCCAAAAGAAATTGTTTACTGAAAGGTCTTACCGTAATAATAGTGCTAATTTATTGTGCATTTAATCTTACTTCGTTTGCAAAGGCAAATGAAAATCGCTTACCAGCGCCGCTAACCCAAAAAGCAAGAAAAGCATATTTATCTGCCGAAATAGGAAATAACAAATTCACATATTATGACGCTAGCGGAGAAGTCAAAAAGATTATTGGTAATAAAAAAGCTTTAATAATGGCACACAATATGTTTTATGTGGATTTTAAATATTTTGATTTGACGAGATTAATGAAAGATTTTGAAAAAATAACCGAACCTGATAAACTAATTGATTTTCTTAGTAACGGGGGCTATGAATTTATAGTTTTTAGAGGAGATGCGGATATAAAACACTTTTTTGAAATGCTTCCACCATTTGCAGAAGACCCTAGGTGGCAAAAAAATCACTTTAATTTGGTAAAACAGCTACCCCTTGGATCAACAAAAATATATGAAATCAAAACAAAATAAACAAGGATTTGAAAACTTAGTAAATTGGATGATAGGTATCTGGCTTATTTTTTGTTTACCGCTTGTATGCATTAGTAATTATAATCTTAACAATCCAAACAAAAAGTTACCCAGGCCAATGCAGGTCATAGAATCGATTTTTATCAAAAAAACAAGTGAACAAATCAGTGTTTGCAGCCAAAAAGGGCCCGAGGAATTTATTTACTTTGGCACTTACAGACCGATGATCGGTGGAAATTACATTGCAAATTTTGATATTTTGGGATCAGGCAAGATATATTTTGATGCTGTCTCCGCTCAAGGAACAAAGTTGCAAGATAACCGTGAATTAACAATTGACAAAGACCAAAAAAACCTAATTATTGATTTTAAGGTTAATTATTATCAAGATGACGTAGAATTACGCCTTCGTCATCTGGATGACTCTGGTATATGTGTTAATTCAGTTGAAATAAACAGAAAAAACATAGATTGGGTTGGTAATCTAAAGAGTATTTATACACTTCTTAAAACAATTATTTAGCTGAGATTAAATAGCTATTTTTTAAGAGATTTTTTAAGTATAAAAATTTCCTTAAACCCCCTTATAATAACTGACAATTTTGCTCCAGTTGGTCGACCAGATTGTCTTTTATAGTGAGTAACCGGTAGCTCGACAATTGAGGCACCAGACTTTTTCAACTTGTGTAAAAGTTCCGCAGAAAACGCTGCTCCCTTTGAACTGATTTCGATCTTTTCAAGAGAACTTTTTTTCATAAGTTTAAATGCACAATCAATATCTTTATGTTTAACCCCTAACGTTATATAACAAACCAACGCCCAACCCTTCATATTCATTTTTCTCACCCAACCCTCACTCCTATTTTGCCTGTATCCTATTACTGCGTCGTAATCCTTAATCTTTTCAATAAAACGGTCTAATTCATTTATATCAAATTGTCTATCGGAGTCTGTAAAGAAAATCAGATCGTTTTTTGCAGCACACAAACCGTCGTACACTGCCGCTCCATAGCCCTCGTTTTTTTCATGACTAATAATTTTTAAATTTTTATTTAGTCGAGCAAGACCCAACAAAATTTTCACTGTCTTGTCAGTTGAACCATCATCAACGACAATCACTTCACCGTCAATTTTTCTTTTTTTCAAAAATAAAAACGCACTTTTAACAACTTCTATTATATTATCCTGCTCGTTGTAAGCAGGCATCACAATGCTTAATAATGTCTTATTGTTTTTTAACGGCATTTATTATTACCTCCAGCGTTTCCCTTCCACAAGTCCGCCATGAAAATTTTTGGGATTGCTTCAGCGATTGACGCGATAGTTTCCTACGCAATAATTCGTCACTTAAAATACGTAAAATTGCCAAGGACATCGATTTTGGAGAGGTAGGATCGATAAGTATTCCGCCATCACCCGCTGCTTCTGGCATAGATGATATATTGGATGTAATTACTGGTAATCCAAAACTCATGGCTTCGATAATCGGGAAACCAAACCCTTCATATAACGAAGGATAAATAAACAACAATGCATCTTCGTACAATTTAGCTAAGTCATTATCAGAAACAAATCCGGTAAAAATCAACTTGCCATCATCAACTAACGGTTTTGCCAACTCGTATATCTCAGAATCATTCCAACCTTTGCCACCACAAACAACCAGTTTATATTTTTTTTGAATTTCCTGTGGAAGTAATAAATAGGCTCTAAAAAGACCAGTAAGATTTTTTCTCGGCTCAACGGTTCCAACATATAAAATATATTGTTTTTGTTGTAACCCAAAAGGCAACAAAGGCGATGGATCGCTAAGCTGGTTAAGCCCAGGATATGTTCTATAAATCAAATTCTCAGGAATTTTCAGATATTTTACTATATCTTTTTTCGTTGAATCGGAAACACTCAAAATAGCCTTAGCTTTTCTGCAAACAATAGTCGCTCTTTTAGAAAGATATCTCGACACCTTCCACCCTCTTTGTTTGGGAAAAATAAATGTCGCCATATCATGGATTGTGACAACTTGTGGAATTTTAAGTCCACGTTGCAGCTCAAAAAAGCTTGGAGCAAATAAAACATCAACGCCCTTCAAAAACCTCCCAAGAAAATTAAACGGTACTCCCCACAGGAATTCCTTGCATTTTCCGGGAATTCTCAATCTTTTAAGTTCGACATTTTTTTTTCTAAAACTTTCAAATTTTTTAGTTTTTTCCGGACTATTGTTAAAATGAGTCGAATATATTAAAAAATCGCATCCCTGTGAATCTTTAATAAGAGCGTGTGCCAATTCATATGTATACCGCCCAATACCCGCCGACTCCACAATCGCTCTTGTTATATCAATTGCTATTTTCATCTTTACTAATCCCTTGGATTGACAAAGCTATAATTAACCAGAAAACCGCCGACAAATCGTTTCTAAAAATCGGTGTGTCAAAAAAACCATAGATAAAAAGTGATAACAAGGCATATTTGAGATAATTTTCTGATTTATAAAATTTACTTTTATATATAAGAAATATAAAAGCAAGTAGAAATAAAGGGCCACCGATTGCAATAAGATGTAAGTATAAGTTATGAGCCGTTAGAGCTTGAGGAGAAATATACTCAGGATAATTAATTCTGTCTTTGGTTAATTCACTAAAATATGTCTGATAATTATTAAGTCCAACACCTACAATTGGGTTTTGACCAATTATCTCCAGTGTTGTCTCCCATATATAAAATCTGATATTAGACGAATTTCCCACCCTGCCATGTGATCCAAAATTCGGTCTAAACAAAAAATATCCTCCAACAACAAAAGCAACTGCCAACAAGATGTAGACAATGTTTTTAAACTTATTAGCTTTATTAATCTTAGAAACCAGATAAAACGCCAACGCAACAATGATCGCTACAACGCCGCCTCTCGAATAGGTCAAATAAAGAGCAACAAGCATGACAAACGTAGCGCACACGAGAAATATATTTTTTCTTTCAACCTCCGCTATATATACAGTCGCAAGCACAATAATAGAAGACAAATATAATGACAAATAATTAGGACTAATCATATCCAAATCCAGCAACCGCCCATCAATCGTCTTTGTCCCGAGTACAAACAGAATAATTGCTATCACAGCTGCCAGAGTCGATGAGAAGATTAAGCCACGAACAATTATTTTTTTGTCTAACTGTTTTTTAAGCAAAGTATAATTTATTGTCAAGATCAATCCATCAAAAAAATATGCCCGCCAAATACCAAGTGACTTTACTGAACCATTTGGACATAGGGCACTAAACAGAGCAACTATGACCAAAATCAACCCAGCGATAATAAAGGAAGTTTTTAATTTGCTATATGAAAATCGTAAACTTATGGTTGTGGCAAAACTGATATACAACACGATTTCATACAAAGTAGTCGGAATAGATAAGATATTAAATCTAAAAAAATAAAAAGGAATAAGTAAGATACTAAACAGAAATAAAAGATTAACTATATTTTTACGATTTAATTTTTTTTGCATCGTTGATTTGTTTTAAGCCGATATTACAAACAGCGCCAATTAGACCAATTAGATACCAAATGTGAGTAATATAAAGGGTTGAAAAAGTTGCATACTGAATTAAAACTGCTACAAACGCAAAAAGTAAAGCAATAGAAATATCTGAAATTATGGGATCTATCGAGCAGCGATAAACAAAAATCAATCTAGAAATTATTACTACTATCAGCAATAAGAATCCAAAAATACCCACAACTCCCTGCTCTGCAGCAATTTCAAGATACTCATTATTGACAATTGGCCAGCCACCCTCTGGTGGCTCTTTCGGATAGTCTTCTCTCTCCGGTCCAAAATTACCCGGTCCAACTCCAAGGAGTAAATTTTGCGAAAAAATTCCCACTGCCTCCGCACTAGTCGAAAGCCGCAAAACAACCGATTCGCCGTCGTTGCGATCTTCAACCATCAGATGCGAGATAAATTCGTCGATGGCTCTTGGTTCGCTGCGTAAAAGAGCAAAATACACGCCACCGATTGTTAGCAAGGTAAAACATACCACGATAATAACATTTTTTAGTGTTAAGATTTTTTTTGCCTGTATTACAATCAAAATTAATCCCGTCACACCAGCGGCCAAAAATGCGCCCCGCGAGATAGCAAGAACAAAATTAATTGCTAACAAAATAGCAATTGTGATTGATAGTCTTTTATCAAAAACCTCTTTTATCTTGCCCGAAAGATTCAAAAACAAGATCAAAAACACTGGTATAAACATATAATTGGCAAAATAAAGCGGTTCATAAGCTCCTGCTTGAACTCTTGCAAAACCAAAGGTAGAACTATCGTAACCGGTTTTAAGTAGAGTCATTGAGATCGGAAGACCGATCATATCGCCAAAAAATTGATATAGTCCAAACAGAGCCGAAACCAACGCACCCCATAAAAGACCTTTGAGCGCAAAAACAAGATCCTCTTTTTTTTGTAAAATCATACTCATCACAAGGTACAAACACAGCATCAAGCCCATCGACACAATAACCGTAATTGCCCTGTTAAGATTGATCGCTTGGGTGGCAGATACAAGCATCAAACCCAAAAATAAAATCACTGACGAGCGAATCGGATCAAATTTAAATTTGAGTTTTTGTTTGTATAGCTGCGAGGATAGATAAATTATTAACGTCAAAAATATAATCAAAAAATTTATTCTTATATCCAGCCCCCCGACTTCAACCGATGGAACTCTCTCAAAGGTCAAAAAAAAGCCAATTAGCATTGGTCCGATTACAGGATTCTTAACAATTAACGGAATCAAAGTAGTACAGATGAGTATAAATATAATAAAACCCGTAGATATCCAAGAATTAAAAATAAAGGACACCACTGAAATTACTGCAAGCAGCAAACTGATAAAAATTATAAATTTAGTTTGTTTTTTTGTAATCTGCATAAGCCTTTTTATATACTTCGATGGTTTCTCTTGCGGCGCGTTCCCAAGAAAAATTTTTGATTTGTCGTTTATTTAGCTCAATATATTTTTTGCACAAACTTTCATCGTTATTTAATCTTCCAATTGCTTTAATCCAACGACCAACATCGTTTGGTGGTAACAGAATTCCCGCATCGGCTATAACCTCACCCATCGAAGAAGTGTCCGAGGAAATAACCGGCACACCAGAAGCCATTGCTTCAAGCGGTGGTAGTCCAAACCCCTCATAAACAGATGGAAAAGCAAATATCTTAGCACCTTTGTAAATAGCCGGCTTATCAAGTTCATCGACATAACCAGTAAAAATGATTTTCTTTTCCAGTCCTAGTTCTCTAACCCGCTCAAAAAGTCCCTCATAATACCAGCCCTTTTTACCGGTAATAACCAAATTTAA
>Ga0172381_10000666_pt1 | contig 41545 bp, 35 predicted proteins | sample Leawel6488metaG_FD_119754 | JGI IMG/M metagenome (GOLD analysis project Ga0172381, IMG submission 119754) | Leachate microbial communities from a municipal landfill in Southern Ontario, Canada - Leachate well 64-88 metaG | ecosystem: Engineered > Solid waste > Landfill > Unclassified | place... | reverse complement strand
TCACGGTATTTTTGTAGAAGGGCCTCTTTTTCCCTCCCAATCTCTGCAACAGTTTTGTTTATATAATCCTGTAGCCGTAAAATCCGGATCTGAGCGGTGAGGGTTGCAGTTTCTGTCGTGTTAGCGGTAAGCTGATGGCGGAACTCCTCTATGGCTTTGTTGAATTTTTCTTTGTTCTGGTTTTCCTGCTGCAGATTCCGCGAAATGGTATCCAGTTCTGATTCCTTAGTTTTTAACTCGAGTTGCAGCTTTTCTACCTGAGCAAATGCATCTGAAACAGTTTTTTCTTCTTTGTATTCTGCCCAGTGAAAGAGCGTTTTATGTGATGTTATTTTGGTCTCATGTTCTTTTTGCCTTTGCAGTACCTTTTCCAGTTGATCTTGTTTCAGGCGGGTAGTAGTGATTACTTCGGAAAGCTGTTTCTGTATTTTTTCGAGCGTGTTTATGTCTACCTCGATGTTATTCTTTTGTGTCCGGATTGTAGCGAGTTCTTCTGAAACGCTTTGTGTATTCAATGGCTGCGGATGCGACAGGGCTCCGCACATGGGGCAGGGCTTGCCCTCTTCCAGATTATTTGCATACTCTTCCAGCTTTGATTGAACCGACAGATGTTGAGCCTTGGCATCAAGTTCCTTTATAAAAAGCCGGAACTGTTTTTTCTTTTGCTCCAGTTCGGCCTCCATTTCACTGAAAGTAGTGGTTTTTGGCAGGTCCGCAAGATACTTCATATTCAGTAACTGTGCCTTTTGCTCCACCATTTCCAGCAAATCTCTCTCGACGCCATCCAATTCAATGGCTATTTCTTTTTTAGTGAAAACAAGAGCAGTCTGGACCGTAAACCAGTCTTTTGCTTCAGATAAAATTACTATGTTTGGCATCTTGTCCCTGATTCCCCTGACAAAAATCGATGTAGATTCCTGAGATTCTTTAAGTTGCTCTACTTTTATTAGAGTCTCTTTATAAACCGATTCCCCCTCGGAAATTCGCTTGTTGAGCGTATTGCATACCTGAGACAAACCATTGATTTTGGCAATTTTATCAAGTTCTTCGGCTTTTTGTCTTAGCAGCTCACGGTCTTCGTACTCCTTTTGAAGTATCTCAAAGTTTTTCCTGAGGGTTAAAAGTTGTTGTTCCGTACTTTTCAGCAGTTCCCCGTCTGTGGCTATGTTTTGTTCAAAACCGGTAATTTTGACTGTTGCTTCTTTGGCAGAATCAAGCAGGTTTTTAAAGTTCAGCAGGCAAAATTCGTATTCACTGAGAGATTTTTCCAGAAGGGCAAAGTCCGGCTCCTGAGCCTTAAGACGGGCTACAGTTTGTTCCAATTCGGTTATTTTGACGGCCAGTTCTCTCAGCTTACGGAGCTTCTCTTCTTGCTGCTGTTGTCTGGTCAGTTCGGCACTCTTTTCGCCAATCTCTTTTATAGCAAGTTCAAGAGCCTCTTCGGTAGCCTTGATCTGCTCCGGATTAATCTCGCCTATCTGTTGCAACTGGCCTTCCAATTTTATTATTTGCTGATTGGTTTTGGTTTCCAGCGAAACAACCTTGTAAAACAGCTCATACTTTTCGAGGCCGAACAACTCTTTCATCATTTTGGTGCGGTCGCTGTTGCCAAGCTGCAAAAATTCCTGGAACCGTCCCTGGGGAATTATCACAGTCCGTTTGAAATTCTCGTAACTCAAACCTATTACGTTTTCAAGTGAGTCTGTCTCAATTGGTTGCCACTCATTGTCTACCCTTTTATATGCAGTACGATCAAGAGTTCTTACATCATCAAAATTTCTGCTGTTCCTCCGCCCCTTTACCGATGCCATGTACTCGGAATCGTTCTTCCCGGTTTTAAAAATCAACTCTATAAACAACTCATTAGATTTGAGGTTCATCATGTTGTAATTACGGTTATCGCCGGACAAATTCAACCGGTCAGTTTTACCGTAAAGCGCAAAGGTCATCGCTTCGAGAATCGTAGATTTACCACTTCCAACAGAACCAAAAATACCAAAAATACTGGCCTCGGTGAGGCGCGTAAAATCTATGGTTTGCCTCTCCTGATAGGAGTAAATGCCTTGAAGGGTTAAACGGATTGGTATCATTGCGCATCCTCCTCACTCAAAACCTCCTTAAACAGTTGCATAATGGACTCGTTGGGTTCCTGCCCTTTGGCGTGTCTGAAATAATCACCGAACAAAGCCTCCATGCTTTTATTCAGGTCTATCACCTTTTTCGTGTTTTCACCCCAATCGCCCATGTTCTGAACATCCGGGATCAACGATACAATGCCATCATGCGCTGCATACAACCGCTTTCTCTCTTCGGCGGTCAGATATGTTTCGGTGGCCATAGTCAGTTCCACCAGAGTATTCTGATTCTCTTTCAGCCACTCTACAGCCTCTTCGATGTTTTCGGAACGTTTCCTGAACAGGCGTTTCCCTTTGGTCAGTTCTATTTCCTGAATCCTGGCAGTTTCTCCCGGATTAATTTCTGCAATAATGACGAACTTTTTTTGATTGGCCTCACTGAAGCTGTACGAAAGAGGGCTGCCGGAATAAACTATTGGGGCCGGGCCGGAGTCCATAGCCTGTTTCCGGTGAAGATGCCCCAAGGCTGTGTATTGGATCTGCGACGGAATGTTTTCGGTATAAATAACCTGTGCACCACCTACATGAAGTATCGGTTTTTCGTCTTCCGGCTCTTCCGGCAGATCTCCTCCCTTTTTCATAATAAGAAGGTGGGAGAGAAGAATGTTTATACCGTTGCTATTACAGTGACGCCCGGCCAAATCTATCCATTTACGTTGTAAAACAGCCCTCAATTCCTCTTCTGAATTCTCCTGTCCGAGATAGGTCTTGAGACGAAACTCGTTGGCATAAGGGGTCAACAATATCCGTAATGGTTCCTCAATGCCAGGTAATTTCAGGCAGACAAAACCCTCTTCACTCTCTGTCACTTTCAATCCGGACTCCAACTCAAGCGGTGCAATAATTGAATTCGGATAACCGGCAAACAAGATGCCGCACTCACGGGCAAGCGGATCCGGAGCTTCAATACGATCGGGCGAATCGTGGTTTCCGGCAATGGCAACTACTGCCCGTTTTCCGTTGTTCGACAGCCGTTTTAGTGTTTTATAGAATAGCTCTGTCGATTCGGTCGGCGGATTGTAAGTATCAAACAAATCGCCGGCAACGATTACTGCGTTCACCTGCTCACGGTCAGCAATCTCACAGATTTCCTGCAAGACAGCCACCTGTTCCTGATGCCGTGAATAATTATTGAGCTGTTTCCCGAGGTGCCAGTCGGAGGTGTGGAGGAGTTTCATACCAGTTAATACTTATCATATTATTCCGAATATATCGTTCTTGGTATTTTTACGATGAACTGTTCTCCCTCGACATCGTTTATAAATTCAATATTGGGCTGAAGACTTATAGCCCGAATAATCCCCGAACCAAAACCTCTGTAATTCATCAATTTTGAGCAATAGCTAATTAATAAATTATTGCGAACGGCAGCATTTCCCATTTTGATACTTTCGATGGTCAAACTATTAGGCAAACATCCTGGACTGACTATCTCGATTCGATCATCGAAAATCATAATCCGAATGGGGGCATTCTTGGTGTAATCCCTATGAACAAGCGCATTTTGCAGTATTTCTTCCAATGCTACTTCAGAAATTTCAAGTTTACCTGTTGAATTGAAATTCTGTCCGGCCTGAACATGTTTCAGGTTACTGTTGAAAAAGTGCATCCCTTCAGAGAATAAATCCGGAATAGTGCCCGTAATATCTCTACTGTCCCGATATTCTGTACCTCCGATACTGTTTCCGAAAAAGGACACAGCCTTTATGCAAAATGCGGGTTTATAATGCTGAGGGTTTTTTGAAAAGAACAACAATCCACCAAGTGTAATCTGTTTGTTCTTTACTATATTAAGGTTTACATACAACTGATTATCATAAATCTTTTCGATCTCATCCGAATCTTTTTGAAATCGCTGAATATATTCTGAAACCTTGATTTTGTCAATATCATCCACACTTGTATTGGCTACAACCATTTCATCAACATAAAGTCCGCCGTTTTGTTGAAAAAGTCTCAAAATTTCGGCATTATCTGTAACCCTCCTTTTATCAGAGCTTTGCTTAATCCAGATAGCACCGTTATTGTCTTTATAGGGTTTAGATGATCCTTCGTCTATATAGAGAATTAATATATTCTTTTTCCCATTTACCGTATCAACAATCACTACTTCTGTTGTGATGTAAATAAGTGGCTTAACAAGTTCCGTTGCAATGGTCGCAACTTTATTTCCTATTTTTTGTAAGGCCTCGTATTCCAACCCAATAATACCACCTGTTTTGTCTTCAATGCCAAAAAGGATTATTCCCCCTTTGGAGTTGGAGAAAGCAATCATTTCCGAGGCTATTTTATCTTGATTATCCAGCTCCCGTTTAAATTGCACTTTGCTGGTTTCACCAACACTTATTATGTCTAATAATTCAAAGGCATTCATCGTTTTCCCGTCTCCCAAATTTTGTAAATATTCTTTCTTATGTCAAAGGCTTCTTTACCGCCTTCCATGATCCTGATTATTTTTTCCTGAATGTTTCTGCAATCAATGCTACCGGTTTCAACTTTAATTTCGTTATCGGGATCATACTGGCAAGCAACCAGCATCTCACTATCCCCTAAAACTGGGATATTGGCATTGTGAGTAGCAAAAATAAACTGCATTTGTCCTTTTAATCTTTTAATCTCTCGAATAACATCTTCATAAATGGTCTGATTGTCTAAATCATCTTCAGGCTGGTCAATAATCAAAATATCGTTTTCTTTTTGCGATAAAAGAAATAAAATCAAAGCAGAGGCCCGCTGACCCAAAGAGTGTTCTTTTAATGGTTTACCATCATATTTAATGACTATCTGATTTTCAACTTTGTATGTCAATAAATCATAAAGATTTGCACTAAACCGGCTTTTTACCTCAAACTGTTGATTCTCAGTTAATAGGTTGGTAAGTTTTCGAAATTCGTCTTTCCGCATATCAACAAAGTCCGCATAATCTGTACTGATTGTGGTATAGGTGGCTTCACTTATGCGTGAACCTCGAAAGATTTCTTGCAACTTAGCAAGAAATTTATCTTTCCTTCCTTTGAAGACTAAGTCGATGAATAACTTCCCTCCATCTTGATTAATTTTACCAACCTCTTTCTTCAGTAAAAAAAATTGATCATGCCATAAATTATCCAGGCGACTGAGAGCTTCATTCAATTGTTTTTTCAACTCAATTCTTTTATTTTCTGACTTTTCGATTTCATTGAGTTTTAATTTTGAAGTCTCAAACTCACGATTGATTTTGATATAATCATCAGGATTAAGTTCGGGGATATCGATTTCTCTTTTTATTCTGGCAAACTCTTCTTTTAGTTCCTCTTTTTTGCAATTTAGTTTATCGATAGTTGCTTTAAAATCCATATCAATCTTTTGTGAATCAGAAAGAATAGCTTTTAATTGTTGAAATTCTGTATTCAATTTCTTGAGCAGGCCGTTTGCTTCTTCAATTATTTCTACATTTGAAGTGGAAACGATGGGCTGGTTTATTAAATAGTCATGATTCTGAATAAGAGATTGTAAATCGTTTATGTATTTTTCTATTCCTGATTTGTAATTATATAAACGGGTTATATCGGATTCAAAAGAGGTTTGTAGTTGTAATTTCTCAGCAATTCCTTTTTCTTTGAATTGTTGTAATTTATATTTTGCATTGGCTTGAATGGTTTCTGTCTCTTTTTTTAATTGAGAAAGGTTTCCAAAGCTATTCAATTCGGTTACAATTCTTTGAATTTCACACTTTTGATTATCTATTTTTGATTGCACTTCATTCAATCTCCCTCCAATCAGTTTATTGACAAGATCATTCTCAAAATCGGCATTTTTATTGGAAAGGTCTTTTTGCCCAAAATAAACAGGTTGTTGAAGAATGGCATCCAACGTGATACCTTGTTGCAATACATCTCCCTTATAGATGTCTTCCTTTTGCCCATATATGCGCTCTACTCTGTACATTTCTCCATGTCTGTTCACGATTTCAACAACCGCTTTTCCGCCGCTTCTCAATACATGTTTGATCAGGTCGTCTTTATACTCTTTATCGACAGCCTGAGAGCCAAATGGTATGCTAAGTGCATATCTCAATATTTCCAGAATGGAAGACTTTCCGCTACCTCTTATACCTATTAAGCTATTTAACTCTGGCGAAAATGACACCTGTTTGCCATTTAACAAACCGCCCTGAAAGGATATAGACTTAATGTAAGAATTATGAATTCCCGGTTTGTCTTTAGGATGCAATCTGTTTTTGTGGTCAATTAGGGCATATTGAAGTGCTTCAAAATTAAAATCACCAATTTTTAGATAGGTAATGCGTCCTTCCCCAATGCCGCTTAATGCTTTTTGGGCATTATCAGATCCTTCCACGCAAGCGATAGTGCGCCCTGCATATTGGCATAATTGATTAAAATTTTCAAGGTTACCACTTTTTTGAAGAGCCAGAATTTTATTAAATGAGTCTTGTTTAACAAAAGCCTCTAATGTCCGTCCATGCAAAACTTCACATAAGCCATTAGCTGTATCTACATGAGCAAGAACCATGAAATAGTTGTGCCCAATTGCATCCAATTTTTTTACTGTTTCCTGTAAATCAAACGAAGAATTTGGATAAGGTGGAGTTGCCGGATTGGATATGCCATAAAATGCTGCATCGAGAAATTGATTGATATAATCTATTTGTCCTTTATACCAAATATCGTCAAAAACAATCAGGATATGAATCCCTTCTTTCAACGATAATTCGATGCCTGGAAATAACCCGATAGCCTTTTCGGACGCCTTCTTTTTTAATGCAACAAATTCTCCTTTATCAAACTTATTATGATTAGTAATAATACCAATCCGAATCTTCTTCTCTTCAAGTTTATTGACATAATCATTTACAAAATCAGTATCGGTACCCGGATAAACAAATTCTTTATCAGCTTTCGTGTGTAAATGAAAGTCTGCCCGCAGCCAGGTTGAACCATTTTGAAATAATGCATTTGTATCCATAATTCTACCTTTTAAATCACCTTATATCTTCTATTTCTAATGTGTTTTATTGACTACTTAATTGATTTGAGAGCAAGTTTGAGTGCTGGTTCCTTGTATTCTTCTTCATCAATAGTTTTCAAAATCTTGTCGACCAGCCACAAAGTAAGCAATTCCTCTTCCGATTGGTTAAATATTCTGGAAAGCTGAATGATGTCTTCTTTCCTGAAAAAGCGGTCGCCACGTTCCATTTTACTAAGCATAGCCGTATCCATATCCAATTGAGCAGCAAGCTGCCTGAGAAGAATATTATTTTGTTCTCTAAGTTCCCTGATTTTATCGCCAATCATTTTGGTCTATTTTAAAATTAACTTGACAAATTTTGGCTAATATAATGAAAAAATGACTTCTAAACGAAATAAGATCATTTTTGTTAATACTTCTTTCATTTTCGGCCGTTTTCAGGATGTAAAAGGCTCTTTCTGACACATCTTTTACTTTACTAATCAATGATATGGGTCCTTAGTAACGTTTTTGCAAACCAGCCGGAAGAAGATAAACAATAGAGTGCAATAAATCGGCATTGACCTTAAGCGAAGTTTGTAAAATCAAGAGAATTTACAACTATTTTTTGGGGGGAGGGAGTACTATTTTCCATCAATCTCATCTTCTGACAAATAGATCTTCGTTATGGCTATATTCTGTTTAAGAACGATGGTTCAGAACGATGGTTCATTTTCTCGAAGTAAGCCCCATTAGAATATATCCACCACCCAATCCCGGTTCGTTGCAATAAGCACAAACCGTTTCCATAACGGAATGGAAACAAGTGCTTCCTCCTTTGGCTTCAATCCAGGGGCATTCGTCTTGTTGGTTGAGGAGGTCGAAGAGTTGTGGGGAAGAGTATCTCATTTTGTCAAATCGCTTTCATTGGTTTTTAATAAAAGATTTTCGTAATTTAAGAGGTCATCATAGGTGATTAATTGAATTGGGTTCAAAAACGTATGGCTATTATCTGTTCCGAAAAAATCCAAAACAATGCCATAGAGCTGGTTTGCACCACAGGGTTCAAAGAAGGCGGCACTGTTCAACTTAACCTTTTTTGAAAACTCTGCTGCAGTTCACACAAATGTTTCAATTCATAACCTCTTTAATCAGTAGCCCTAAGTCGTTGGTAATAGCTTGGCTAAAAGCCAAATTGCTGTTTTGACAAATTTATTTAACGTGCTGATAATTTGGGGTTCATCCGAGATCCGAATGCAATTTTGAAGCTATTAATAATCAATCAATAAGCATCTGTTTCAGGATTATTATTTTATTAACTCAACGAATAATTTTAATTCATCCAACGAGTTGTCAATAATCAATATAGGCCTGGTTACAGATTGAAAGGCAGATCATTACTAATATTAAAATAAATGATAAAATATCAGTTTAATTTTAACTTATAACAAAAGATTGCGTACATTGTGCTGCTTTTTTAAAATTTTTATTTTAATTATAAACTTCTATAATAATGAACAAACTTTCTAAATTCGTTTTTTTAACGATTGCTTCTTTGGGGCTGTGCACAAACATGCAGGCAAGTGATGCCGACCTGGCCATTCCCGATCTGCACCAGGGTTCATACCACATTTTTGGGGGAATTGTCTCTTCCTGGGACTTTCTCTTTTACGGAGCTTTGATTATTGCCGGAACTTTGTTTTTCAGTTTGTACTTATTTCATCAAATAAAGAAACTGAAGGCTCATGACTCAATGCTTAATGTCGCATCTACTATTTATGCCACTTGTCGTACCTATCTGCTTCAGCAAGGCAAATTCCTTCTGATGCTTTTTGGTATTATTGCTGTAATTTTCGCTGTCTATTTCTTTGGATTGTTAGGAGAGTCGTTTTCCGTTGTTATCCAAGTGCTAATGTTCTCTGTAATAGGAATGTTAGGGTCATACAGTGTAGCCTGGTATGGTATTCGGGTGAACACTTATGCCAATGCAAGGACAGCATTTGCATCTCTTCGAGGGAAACCGCTTGATGTGGTCAATATTCCTTTGCGCGCAGGAATGAGTGTAGGGCTTTTCCTTATCTCTCTTGAATTGATTATGATGGTCTCAATCTTGTTGTTTGTCCCCCGTGAGATTGTAGGAATCTGTTTTCTGGGATTTGCCATTGGTGAATCTTTAGGAGCAAGTGCACTGCGTATTGCCGGAGGAATTTTTACCAAGATTGCCGATATAGGTTCCGACCTGATGAAGGTTATTTTCAAAGTCAAAGAAGATGATCCCCGGAATCCTGGTGTCATTGCGGATTGTACCGGAGATAATGCCGGAGACAGCGTAGGGCCAACCGCAGACGGTTTTGAAACTTATGGTGTTACAGGCGTGGCTTTGATAACTTTTATTACTTTGGCTGTAAAAGATCCTACAATACAGGCTAAGCTTATCGTATGGATCTTTGGTATGCGTTTTCTTATGGATTTCCTTTCGGGATGTTCATTCTTTATAAATCAGGCGATTTCCAACAGATTGTATAAAAACAAAAAGGATTTCAATTTTGAAGCTCCACTGATGAGGTTGATTTGGATTGCCGCTATTTTGTGTATTTCTGCCGCATTCTTTATGAGCCACCTGTTGTTGTCAGACCTGTCAGACCCTACAGCCTGGTGGAAACTGGCTATAATAATCTGCTGTGGAATACTGGCAGCCGTATTGATACCGGAATTCACAAAATTATTTACAGGTTCAAAATCGAAGCATGTGGAGGAGATTGTTACTGCTTCCCGTGAAGGAGGGGCCTCTTTAAATATCCTTTCAGGTATTGTAACCGGTAATTTAAGCGCGTTTTGGACAGGATTGCTTATTGCTGGTTTAATGGCAATCGCATATTTCACTTCAGGATTTGGTCTGGACGCTGTTCTTGGACCTCACGCTTCAATATTTGCGTTTGGTTTGGTAGCATTCGGTCTTTTATGTATGGGACCTGTTACCATAGCTGTAGATAGTTATGGCCCTGTTACCGACAATGCACAATCTGTATTTGAACTTTCCCAGATTGAACAAATTCCGGGGATCAGCGAGTCTATAGAAAAAGAGTATAATTTCAAACCCGATTTCGAAGTGGGCAAGCATTATCTGGAAGCGAACGATTCTGCCGGAAATACATTCAAAGCCACTGCAAAACCTGTATTGATAGGAACAGCCGTTTGCGGATCGACAACAATGATCTTTTCCATTATTCTATTACTCGAGAAGGTAGGGTTGTTACATCTTTCTCTTACCGATGCTCCGGTAATTCTTGGATTAATCTGCGGCGGGGCAGTGATTTTCTGGTTTAGCGGTGCTTCTATGCAGGCAGTTACTACCGGTGCTTATCGTGCCGTACAATTTATCAAGAGAACCTTCAATATGGATAAGAAGGAAGCGGATATCGAGGATTCCAAAGCTGTAGTGAAAATATGTACTCAATATGCCCAGAAAGGGATGTGGAACATTTTTATAGCACTGATTTCCCTTACATTGGGGTTTGCATTCATAGATCCTAACTTTTTTGTTGCTTATCTGGTCTCCATCGCGGTATTCGGGTTGTTCCAGGCAATTTACATGGCCAATGCCGGAGGAAGCTGGGACAATGCCAAGAAAGTTGTGGAGGTAGATTTGAAAGAAAGAAATACACCTTTGCATGAAGCCGTAGTTGTGGGAGACACAGTAGGAGATCCATTTAAAGATACCACTTCTGTATCATTGAACCCGATTATAAAATTCTCTACTCTGTTCGGACTTCTGGCCACAGAGATATGTATCGGGATGAAAGCTAATCCTGCATACGACTATTCAATGTATGTTGCTATTCCGTTTTTAATTCTTGGACTTATATTTGTTTGGAGGTCGTTCCATAGAATGAGAATACCTCTGGAACAGTAAATTGTAATACTGAAACTACGAGCCCCGGTTATCTTGCTTTTGTTCAGGAAACCGGGGTTTGTTTTTAAAAAAATATTATCTTTATAGAAATAATCCGAATACGATGAAACCCTTCAAGCCCATCGTTGCTCTTATTTACGATTTCGACGGCACTCTGTCGCCCGGGAATATGCAGGAGTATGGTTTCATTCCGGCAATCAACAAGGGGAAAGAGGCCTTTTGGGATGAGAACGCCAGGCTCGCAACAGAGAACGATGCGGACAGTATTCTCACCTATATGTGGTTAATGCTACAGAAAGCGAATGCCGAAGGTCTCTCTCTCAAAAGAGAATCATTCAGGAAATATGGTGCCAAAGTGGAACTCTTCAAGGGTGTTAAAGAGTGGTTCGGGCTGATAAACGATTATGCCACCCGGAAGAAGATTGTTGTTGAGCACTATATCAATTCGTCGGGTCTCACCGAGATGATCGAAGGCACACCCATTGCCGGGGAGTTCAAAAAGATTTACGCCTGCTCATACCTTTATGACATCGACGGGAAAGCTTACTGGCCAGCCGTCGCGGTAAACTATACCACCAAGACTCAGTTCCTTTTTAAGATAAACAAAGGGGTAGAGAGCATAAGCGATACCGAGCAGATAAACGAATACGTTACCGAGGAGAAGCGACGGATTCCCTTTAAGCATATGATTTACTTTGGCGACGGCCAGACCGATATCCCTTGTATGAAGCTGGTTAAGGATAAAGGAGGACATTCGATTGCAGTTTACAAGCCCCGCGACACAGGTAAACATAGTGGAGCCAAAAAGCTCATTCAGGACAACCGGGTCAACTTTCTTTGCCCTGCTGACTACAGCGAAAACAAAGAGATTCATAAAGTTGTCAAAACCATTCTGGATAAGATAAAGGTCGGCTGGGATTTTGAGAAGCTACTTGAAAAACAGAGAAATAAATGACCCTATATAGTAATTATACCGACAATAATATCAATGTGGATCTCAAATTTAATCTCTACCTGACTAACTATCACTTACGAAACTTGTGGCGCCCTTTTCAGCAAATCATACTATCTTTAAATTCTTCTGACAGTATATCTCCTGAAGAGTGTGAACGGCTGATCAAGGTAAAAGATTGTATTGATCTCATTAAAAAGAAGGCATTCGTTTCAAAGTAAAAATGATAAAGTAAGATATTAATAAACAATCAGATATCGTATCTTTCCATTAATTTTGTAACAAAAATTGGTGCTCCATAAAACCCAGTAAACTTAGCACTCCGTTTATGAATGTCAAAGGGTGTGCAGGGTTGCCGGGGACATAAAGATCTATATGATGTTTCGAGAGAAATTCCCGGTTTAGGGCCGAGCTGCCTGTAAAGATACCTCCGCTGATTGCATCTGTACCCACCAGTATTATAATTTTCGGGTTAGGAACTGCATTGTAGCAGCGTTCCAGAGGTTCGGCCATATTTTCGGTAATTGGACCGGTTATAACAATACCGTCTGCATGACGGGGAGAGGCAACAAAATCAATTCCAAACCGGCTTATGTCGAAATTTACATTGCTCGTTGCATTAAGCTCCCATTCACAACTGTTGTCACCTCCGGCCGACACCTGTCTGAGCTTAAGAGAGCCTCCGAAGAGACGGTGAATCTCTTTGCGGACTAAAGCAGGGTCAACGGAAATTGGATTTCCTTCATAAAATCCTTCCACACTGTCACTTTCGTGGACAATGAGCCTTTCCCTTACATTTGTGGCGATCTTGTGATCTTTTGTAAATTTTATTTTATCAGGGAATTGCACGGCGCATTCTCCGCAAAATGTGCATTTGCCCAAATCTATGCAAACAGGGCTTGTTGATATCGCCCCTGTCGGGCAAAGATCGGCCAGAGTCAATTCGTCGACAGAGACTTTTGTAATTACCGGCCTGCCCCTGAAAATGCCTGGCACTTTTGCTGCAGCAACATCGGGAATAAATTGCTTCCCCTGATGATACATTATTTTAAGATTATCTAACATTGTCTGATTTTTACAAATCGTGTCCGCTGTAGGACAAATTGAAACTTTTATTGCAAATGGGGAAGTCGGATATTTCGTTATTTCTCACTGCTTGTGCCAAAGCCATCCAGTTGTGGTGCGACGGGTCCTTAATCTTATAAAGAATAAGTTCTCCATTTTGGTTGGTAACGGCGCAATGGCAAATCTCTCCCCTCCAACCCTCTGTAAGAGATATAACAAAAGTATCGCCTTTTGGTATAAATGGAATGTTTCCCGGTTTTTTAAATTCCGGAACTCCTTGTTTAATCAGCCCCCTGATGTATCCGATAGATTGTTTAATCTCCTCTTTTCTTATCTGCGTTCTCGAATAAACATCGCCGTGATGTTTAATAACCGGGTGATGATTAATGGAATGGTACAGATTATATGGATGTGAAAGTCTTATATCCCTGTCAAGTCCGCTCATTCTGGCCGCCATTCCCACGGTACCGATTTCGAGAACCTGATCGTAGCTCACAACCCCTGTCTTTTCCATACGGGAAAGGGCACTTGGGAGTTTAAACAGTTTTTTGGTCATCTCATCAAAATCGGGTTCGTAAGCGTTAAATACAAGTGTAAGCCTTTCGGCAAGTTCCTCAGAAAAAGGGTAATTGATTTTACCTGCTCTGATTAACCCCTTGGCAAGGCGGTTCCCTCCCCACTCCTGCAGGAAATTTATAATTGGAGTACGTAACCTTCCGTAAACCGAGTTTCCAAGCTGGTAGGCAATATCGGTACAAATCGCAGAGAGGTCTCCGGTATGTATTGCAATTCTCTCCAGTTCCATTGCCAATGTACGGGCGTAATGCAACGAATAGTCTGGTTCAAGGCCGCATAGACTCTCCCAAAGGTTTACAAATGCAGTGGTGTGTCCCACAACGGTGTCTCCAGCAATACTTTCTGCCAGCGTTGTTCGTTCCAGCAATTTTTTCTTCTGCAAAAATAGTTGCTCAATGCCCCGGTGTTGATATCCCAGTTGAATTTCCAGGTGCATTATCTGTTCGCCGTTGCAAATAAAACGGAAATGGCCAGGTTCAATAATTCCTGCATGTATAGGTCCTACTCCCACCTCGTGCACCTCTTCGCTTGCCACCTTATAGAACGGATAATTATCGATCCTGCTGTTCATGTCTGCTCGGTTATGGGCGTATCGCACAGGTTTGAGCCAAGGGTGATCGAAATATTTTATCCCAAAATTCTCGTGAATCTCTCTTTCGAACTTTTCGAAATTGTGGTTTTGAACAGTAAGTGAGGGATAGTCTTTAATATTGTCTATCAGAGCCGAAGATATAAATATACTGTGCACTTGGTCATCGGCTATGCAACATATCAATTTAACATTGCTGCCCGAATGATAACCGAAATAGTTAACACAGTGTCTTGTAGGGGTTCCCTTCAAAAGGTTGGCATTAATTTCCACAAATTCCTCGTATGCATGCACGGGAATCTCTTTTAAAGCTATAGCCTCATTATTGTTTACACTTATGTATTTCAGATCTGTCATTGTACTAGTTTTACAGCATTTTCTATCAATGTTACCAGCACTGCCGGCGGATTATATGCCAGATAAACAGATATTGCCAGCAGTATATATTGAGGCAGTGACTCCCAGGGAGAGATTTTGGGTATCTTTGTTTCATCTATTGAAACAGGCGGGGTAAAAAGTAGTTTGAAGGTGTTTGAGCCAAAGCCCCATAATATAAGGGTCAGAAGGATAAGAACGATAAACAGTATGATTATGTGACTTGACTGGAACAAAGACTGGAAAATTAAAAACTCGCTTACGAACAAGCCCGAAGGGGGCATCGCAGTTACAGAGATAAATGCCAGCAACATTAACATCGCACCTGCCTTATTGTATTTAAAATAATTCCCCACATCGTATATACTTTTGCTCTGGTAAACACTGTAGATTTGGTTATACTGAAAGAAGAGGGTCGGTTTAATAAACGTATGCAGGATCACGTGCAGAATGGCTGCATAAACCCCTATTCCGCCGGCTGCGAGTCCTAACATAACCAAGCCCATATGTTCTACTCCTGAATATGCAAACATTCGTTTTATGTTTTTTATCCTGGTCATATAGACTGTTGCAACAAAAACAGAGAGAAGGGCCGCAATAATAATGATAGTATCTGCCCATTGATGAAGCGGAGTGTGTGCAATGATTGCATAAACTCTGTAAATAGCCACAAACCCGAGATTCATTAATACACTTGCCAGCAGTGCTCCGGCCGGCGCGGGTGCCTTGTCTTTCGCATCGATCCCGGCGGTATACATAGGTACAATTCCAAGCTTGGCTGTAAAGCCGGTAAAGATGAACAGGAACGCAAGTTTTAGCCAGAACGGGTTTAACTTGTCACAGTTCCGGTACAGCGATTCAAACGACATATCACCTACTCCTGTCTGTTTAAGAGCCAGGCTGAGGAAGAGAATTCCCACATATACAAATGTGATGCTTATTGTACACAGGAATACATACTTCCAGGTTCCCTCCAAAGCTCTGATGTTCCTGTGGTGGTATATCAGGGCAGAGGCACTAAGGGTGGTAATCTCCACAAATATCCAGGTAACTGCAATATGGTTGGAGAGGTACGACATTGAGCAGGCACTTATAAGCATAACCATTGCGGCAAAGAAAATTCCTCTCGATTTTGGAGTCTCATCTCCGGTTGCAATATACCTGTATCCGTGATAAAATGCCGCAATACTCACTACACAAATGGCCATTAGCATCAATATACCCAGTGAATCCGGCGTGAAAAACTCTAACTCAGTAACATTAAGATGATTACATTCATATATCCCAAGAACCCACAACAGCACCAGGTAGAGAATAAGCAGTGAGTGGTTTACAAAGGTGTTCCTGTTAAAAAACAGTCCCAGACTTATGACTAATGTTCCTGTTAAAAATATACCTACCATTATCAATTTAGTCTTTTAAGTTTTGCAAAAGATTTACGTCCGGGTCTTTTATAACATCACCGATCTTGTTGAAGAAGACTCCCAGGATAAGCACACTGGCAAAAATATCGAGCATTATGCCTAGATTTACCAGCATTGGCATTTCGTTTCCTACTGCAAGTGAAAGAATAAAAACTCCATTTTCAATAACTATATAACCGATTATATGAGTGATGATTTTTTTTCTGGAAACAATAAGGTACAACCCAGTGAAGAGTGTAGATAATGCAACCACAAAAAAAGTTTTGTCCAGATTTATCTCCTTTATGGAACTCGAAAGTATTATTGTTGCAATAATAATGAGAGTTACAATTATTAACGAAACAAAGTTGGGCAGGTATGGCTCGGTTTCCCGGGTAATGCCATTACGTTTAATTATATAATTAATGAAACCGGGAACGGCAATTGCTTTGAAAACAACTGTTTCCAGCATAATAAATATCAGGTTCAATGTATTTATGTGCGTAAGAGTAAGATAAGTAACTCCAAAAAGCAAAAAACCCTGAAAGACCAAAATACGCAAATAGGTATGCAGCCTGTTGGCAATGCTCATATAAAGCAATGTCATGGCTAAGGCTATCAACAGTATATCTGTCATAATTAAATAATTATTATATGAACTTCCCGAGAACCAGCAATACTCCAAAGAATATTAGCAGAGAAACCGAAGTAAGTATAAAAATAAACTGGGGGTTGTGCCCCATTCTGAAACGTGCCATAAACGATTCAATAATTCCCACTGTTACGGCAAACAGGGATTGGATCAATATAAACAACGGTATGGAAATCTCCAACGGCAGTGCTCCTATAAAGAAGTTGGAAATAAGGGCGCCATACATTGCAAATTTCAGGTTTGTGGTGTACAGAATGGTCCCAAGGTCGAAGCCACTGTTATCCAATATCGTCACTTCGTGAACCATTGTCAGCTCCAGGTGGGTTTTGGGGTCATCAACCGGCATCCGGCTATTTTCTATCATTGCAATCATTACAAAAACAAATGTTGCCAGACCTCCGAGCATATAGGCTATATAAGAACCGTAGTGCAAAGAGCTGAAGATGCTTTGGAATGAGGTGTGACCTGTATAAAGTGCGAATGAACCTATCAGAATAAAAAAGGCGGGTTCAACGAGCATGGAAAATAGAGCTTCGCGGCTTGCACCCATCCCTTCAAAGCTGCTTCCTGTATCAAGAGCAGCAATTATAGTTAAAAACTTCCCGAGAGAAAGGAGATACGCAAACATTATAAAATCGCCTTCAAAAGAGATTATTCCTGGGTTGCTGCCGTGAGGAATCATCAAAATGGCCATTATAACCGATGCAAAAGATACAGTAGGGGCAATTTTAAAGATGAAACTGGTAGTTTTGCTATAAACAGAGCCTTTTCTCCATAACCGGAAAATATCTTTCATCGGCTGAAAAATACCTGGGCCCTTGCGTCCGGATGCTATACTTTTAGTCCGTATTACAATTCCGGTAAAAAAGAGACTCGTAAATATGATGAGTAAAAAGCTTATCATTCTATAGGTGATTTAAGAAGCTAACCAATATTGCTCCCTTATCTATTATAATCGGCAATAGAATGGCCAAACCAATAAATATGAATCCGTAAAGAATATAGGCCTGAATATTTCCGTTCTGAAGAAATCCAAAACGGTTCAAAAATCCTCTTATCATAAACAGCGGTCTGTCTATGAGCCAGTTTTCCACCTTGTCGCCAGGGTGTGTCTCCTGTTTTGCAATGCCCGGGTATAGTCCATGTGCATCTTTTTTCTCCTTTTTAATAAGGAGAAAAGGCTCCGCCAATTTTCTGTAGGTTCTGATAAACGATGAGGCAGTGTATTGCATTCTGGTTGTCTGTCCGACATACCCGCAACCCCAGGTAATATCCTCGCTATTCTCTCTTTCTTTTGTGAGAATAGTTCTCAGACAGTAGAATAATAGAGTTATTATAACAAATACCATTGAGTACCAGCCTATTGTCGTAAAGTTATCAAATATTTGTGTTACTTGAGCAACTACCTCCGCACTAACAGAAGGGAGATACAAACTGGTAATTCTTAAAAGAGCCGGACTCAGAAATAGTGGAAACAAACCTATCAAAACAATGGCGACGGCAATTATATACATGGGAAAAATCCTTTGTGGCTTTTCATCTATTATCTCATTGTGCGAATTTTCTCTCGGATTTCCAAGGAAAACAATACCAAAAGCTTTGGTAAAACAGATCAAAGCCAATCCGCCAATAAGTACTAATCCTAAAATTGCGAATAAAATTACCATGATAAACTGGAAGCTGTCTGAGTGCAATCCATTGAACAGGCCGCTGTAAATAAAGAATTCCGACACAAAACCATTGAATGGCGGCAAACCGCAAATGGCAAGCGAGCCTATTAAAAACAAATATCCTGTACGGGGCATTTTCTTCAGTAATCCGCCCAGGGCTTCTATATCCATCGTATGTTCAGCCTGATATACGTTGCCTGCGCTGTAAAACAGAAGGGATTTAAAGAGCGAATGGTTGAGGGTGTGCAATATAGCCCCTCCAAATCCGGCAATCGTAATAAGCTGATTATCAAAACCCAGTCCGAGACAACCTAATCCTATCCCTATCCCTATTATCCCAATGTTTTCAATACTGTGATAGGCCAGCAGCTTTTTAAGATTATGCTGGACTATAGCTAACATCACCCCATATACTCCTGTAATTATCGAAACAAAGAGTATAAAATATCCGACAGAAACCATATCGGTTTTTATCAACATCAACACCCTCAATATACCGTAAATACCAATTTTAATAATTACTCCCGACATCACTCCGGAAATATGTGCCGGTGCGGCAGGATGCGCCAGAGGCAGCCAGGTATGAAAAGGGACAAAACCCGATTTGATTGCAAATCCGATGAAGAACAATACAAAAAGTCCTACTCCGGTAATTGCAGGCTGCGACGATGTAAAGGCTGTAATAGCTCCGAAATCGAACGATCCGGTTTTAATCTTTACCCACATGAAGGCGATGGTTAGAAAAAGAATGCTCACACGGGACTGTATCAGGAAATTTATGCCTGCTTTTAAGGTTTCGGTCTTATAGTGCTCGAAAATTATTACGATGAAACATCCCAGAGCCATTATTTCCCAGGCAACAAGCATTACAAAACCGTTTTGTACTATGCATATATCAATAAGAGCTATATAAACAAGAATATAAGAGATGGCATGAACGGCCAGATTGAAGCTCTGGTCGATATAATTTTTCATATAGCGGAAACCATACCACGCCCCTGTAAGGAACGTAAAGCTGATAACCATTATAAACCAGGCGGATAGATAATCTATACGCATATGGATGATTCCTGATACCCATGACCCCGGATAGAGCCAATCTACGGGACCGTTTACAAAAACAGAAACAGCAACTATAAAACTGATAATAACCTGAGTTGTAATTACTCCAAGGGCAATAACACCTCTCCCTTTAGTTTTAAAAAAAGGAAAACTTATTATTGTTGCTATAGCAAGCAGGTTAATTATTTCGATCAGTATCTTCCCCATCATTTCTCATACTTTTTTTAAAAGCGCCCAAAGTTAGGGGTTTTTTACGGAAGATCTCAACCTTTTTACCTATTCCTATTAAGATTGTCACTCCACTTGCAGATTTTGTTCTTTTGAGCATCTGTAAGAATGGCTCCCGGGTTCGATTTAACGAACGACTTCGTAGGCATGGATCCTCTATAAACTGATTTACAAATACTTGCAGCTTTTCTGGACTGCTTTTCGGAATCATAACTATCCCATTTGGAAAAATTTACCTTAGACATTGCCAAACGGCTACCTTCATTTGCATGGCAAGCCATGCAGGAGGTTTTAAAAACAGTTTTAAGATCATCCGGAATAGGATTAGTTGGTTGTTGCGGCACAACTAAGGAGGTTACTATTAAAACCATAGCGATAACAGACAGAAACAGATAGATCTTTTTCATAGCATTACCTTTTTAAATAATCTATTATTTTTTCTTTTCCAGTGGCAGGACTCCTGCCATCTCTCCAATAACGTTAACCAGTTCGGATCCTGTCGGGACCACAATTTTGGCGTTTTTCTCGAGTGATACTTCAAGAGCCTGTAACTTTCTTAATAGCTGGGCATTCCCTATAAAATACTTATCGGCAGCTTCGTTCACAAGTCTTATGGCTTCGGCTTCACCTTCTGCGTGTAGAATTGCTGATTGTCTGTAGCCCTCTGCCTCTTTGATCTTGGCACGCTTTACACCATCGGCAACTGTTTCTGCGGCTGTTGCAGAATCTATGGCTGCAATCTTTTCATTCTCGGCTTTTACAACCTTGTTCATTGTCTCCTGAACATCTTTTGGAGGATCAATTTCCTTTAATTCTGTCCTTACAATTTCAATACCCCAGCCCTGGGTTTCTGTATGCAGTGTCTTGTAGAGTTCTGCATTAATTTTCCCGCGCTCGCTGTTGGCAGATTTAAGTGTAAGAGTACCAATGATATTACGCAGTGTTGTGCGTGCAAGGTTCACGATTTGCCATCTAAAATTATTTACGTTGTAGATAGAGCCCTTTACGCTCTCTTCGTCTGACTTTACCCTGAAGTAGACCTGTGCATCCACCCTGGCGTTAAGGTTATCGTTTGTTATTATCTCCTGAGGTTCTGCATCTACCATCTGTTCTGTTATATTTACCAGGAAAAGTCTGTCGATAACAGGAATTATCCAGTGGAACCCAGGGTTTGCAAAAGAGTGGTATTTCCCAAGTCTTTCTATTAATCCCCTTTGAGTTGGGCGTACTATTCTTATTCCTATAAAAAATATAAATAGTATAAAAACTATAACATAAAATAAGCTCATTTCAATCTCCTTTTTTTAAAGTTATTAATAATTCAAATATTTTTCCCGATATTATTTCGGATATCTTCTAGTATTTCAAGTTCCACCTCCTGTATCTTCATCATTTTTGACCACTGATCCAGTAATAAATGATCTACCTTTTCATGTAAAGTCCTTATCTCAATTTCTGACTTCAAATTTACTTTATAATCGTTCTCGGACCTGAGCCTATCTTTTTTCTCTGTCCTGTTTTGACTCATCATTATTATCGGAGCCTGTATAGCCGCAAGACAAGACAAGACAAGATTCATCAAAATAAATGGATATGGATCAAAGGGCTTGAAAAATATGGAAACGGCATTTAATATTATCCATACTGATAAAATACAGAAAAACAGGATTATAAATTTCCAACTTCCGCCAAATGACGCTACTTTGTCTGCTATTTTTTCTCCAAATTTTATTGGTTGAGATTTAATGTTTACATCGGTAGATATTATTTCATTTTCACGGATGCTAACTATTACAGCATTTTCCAGGTCTTCAATACTCCCCTTTTCCTCTTCAATAATATTGACAATATATTTCATCCTGAATGTGTTGAAATCTTCTTTACACATTCGGCTGTTGTCACTCCATTCCGGATAATCTTTTCTGATCAGTTTTTCAATCTCATGGCGTATACCATGGCCGGTAATCAATTGATCTTCCGGAAATAATTTATTGCAAATTTCACATTTTCCTTCTTTCATGTGTTGTCATTTTCATTCAACCAGTGTCCTTGAATGCACCTTCATCCGAGAGATACAGCCAGTCTGTCATTGTTTCTCCTGACTCTCTTACTTTCCTGTCCACTCTTTTCATAATTCTGCCAAAATTAAGCGGCATAATGTTTTGTCATCCCATGGTATGGGATCGAACTTAGAACAGCATTCTTATTTTGTTTCTAATTCATTTTTTATAAAAGTACAAAATAAATATTACATATTAAAATTGCTAAAATTTAAGATTCAGAGCCTTCATGACTAATTTGTCGAATACTCTATCTGGTAATACGTTTCTTACAAAAATTATAAGTTTTGATCCCGCTCCGACAGCATACCTCGTTTTTGGATTATTTGACAGAATCGCTTTTGAGATTGTCCTGGCAATGACAACCGGCTCAGACCCTCTTTTGTATACTGAATTTAACAAATTCAAATGCCTGTTCGCAGACTCTTTACGGGAGTACCAACTGAATCAATCTTGCTAAGCCAAAAAGGTTTACTTCAAACTGATATTTCGCTTCTGAAACCGTAATATCTTCCAATGCCCCGAAAGAGCCGTATCCGGCATTATTTACTAATACATCTATCCTCTTTTCATTTTCGATTATTTCCAGGATACCTTTTATCATTGAAGCATCATCCGTTACATCCATCTGCAATAGACGGACTCCTGCATTTTTTATTTCTTCCATTTTTTCTAGTCTCCGTGCTGCTCCGTATACTATAAACCCCTGCCGCACAAGAAGAAGAGATGTTTCTTTCCCAATACCCGATGATGCTCCGGTAATCAATACTACCTTTTTCATAATTTCATATTATCAAAAGAGGATGCCCGAATTACCAGACATCCTCTCTCCTTGTTACATTAGTTATTAAAAAACGCTATTACCTAACAATTAGCGGTGATTCTTTCTGAACATTCAAAGGCTTATTGTTGATCTCTATATCTTCTACCAAAATTGATTTCGGATATATTATCGACGTTGGTATCTCTCCCTGATATAAAAAGTTGATGGCTGATTGTTCTTTACTTACGCCCAGTACCCGTTTGAGTTTGGTAAATGGTACTGGTGTAATTTCCGAGCCGGTAATCAATGTTTCCGAGCCGTCCTTAACCGAGACCTTATATATGTACTGGTCGGTGTCATTTGCAATTTTTCTTACAATGTATGCATAGTCCATACCCTCTTCAATAGCTGCTTTTATCAGTTCTGCCTTAAGTTCGGCGGAAGTGCTTCCGTTTGGAGCGCTAACGGCAAGTGTTCCGGGAACAACATTCAAAACAATTGCTCTTGGTCTTACGCCAAATCTCATACTGCCTGTAGATGCTTTAATCTTTTTGGTAGGTACGCGGCTACTGAGAAGTCTCTTTAGTATTCCGTTTTCTATAAGTTTTACCTCTTTCACCGGAGAGACGCCCTGGGCATCTAAGTTATAGCTGCCAATAAGTGAAACACCGTTAAAATCGGTCATATCTGTTTTATTCGAAACGCTTAATCTGCTATCGATCACCTTTTTGTTTATTCTCTCCTCCAAAGGCTTAACGTCTTTTTTTGAAGAGATATTTTCTACCCTGGCAACAGTTGCCATCACTTGAATAGGTTTCCTGAAAGAGATTATGCCGGATGCTGAGATCAGATTATCTGAAATAATTGAAGCTGCAGCTGCCTCTTCGAACAGAACAGGTCCCTGATAGTATTCTTCCATAGATGCTGCACCTTGCAATGCAACAAGCTTATTTGAAAACTCATTCACTTTGGCTGTCAGAACCTCTGAAGCAGGTAACTTATCAAACGATTTTGCATATATGGTTTCCCGGTCATTAATAATCTGACCTTTCGTATTTCTCACCTTACCCTTAATGGTAACAGCAACATAACTTACAGGCTCTTTAATTTTGCTTCCCTCTGTAGACTGATAGTAATAAACCGTTTCAATACCATCTATCTCAACACGGGAATCAAAAATTACAGGATACTTGGCAAACTCCTTTGACAAATTCTTTGAAAGATCTTCATATGATTTTTTATCAAAGTTGAACGCAGGAACAACCGGCGTATAAACTTCAACTTTGGTTAGCGGAAGCATATCGGGTAAAGTTTTCTCCTCATCTGTGAGTGTTGCTGTTTTAATGCCGTTTTTCTTTGAGTTGTAAACCTCAACAGCGAGCTTGTATGCTACATCCGAGGTTTGCCAGAAATTACGTTTTAACTGATCGTAATTGTCGTCCCGCGAAGTAAAGTTTGGTGATAAAACACCGTTGCCCGAATATGAATAGTCACTCGAAAAATTATTATCTCCAACATAAAGATTTACCGAATGCATTCTCTCTTTAGGACTCTCTTTTGTAGACAATATTGCACCTAAGGAGCTGCTGACGGAGATATATTGGGTCTCCCCTACTGTGTATGCTACAAAAAATGGAGCCGGAGAGTTAGGAAGTATCAACTCTTTTTTACTGCGGTCCATCTCGTCCTGCATTGCTTTGAACAAAACATTGTCGTTTGTCTGGCCAAACAGAGAGGCTGCAGATATGAGCTGAGCGAGTATTAATGTATAGAAAAATCTCATTAATGTATATGTGTATCTCATTTCTCTAATTTATTTATGATTATTACGATTTACGGACGAGGCAAAAGTGCCGGTGTAACTGTCGGTTTTGCTTTCTTTTGCAGTTCAACCTTGTTTACCAGAATTGTTGGCGAAATAGCTGTTACTGGCACATTCCCGGAAGAAGCTCCGCAAGTTCCTGTAAAGATTTCAAAGTCTCCTCCTGCAAACTCGATATTTGAAAACATAGAGAGTGGAGTTCCAATCATGTCAACACCTCTTACCAGTTCATCCTCTCTGCCGTCAACAAAAATTTTGTAAACCTCCAGAGGAGTAACATTGAAAGAGTTTGCACCGGTTCTGCCGGTCTGGGTAAAACCGCCTGTAACCGCCTTAAAGAAGTAACCATACTCTTTACCCTGTTTTTTTGTTTCATCAATAAGTAATTTCCTCAACTCTGCATCTGTTTTGTATTCGTTTGTCTCAACAATAAGATTGGATTGACGAGAGGTTGGATCGTATTCAAATTCTGCTCTTGCGTGTCCGTTTGATTTTGGAAAACCATCCAGTCCTGTGCGGGTCATAAGAAAGTTTTCAAGTTTGCCGTTTTTGACAACCTCAACTCTTTCACCTCTTACACCCTGATCATCAAAAATATAATAACCATTCAAAGAGTTCCCATGATATTTCTTCATAGTAGGGTCCATATAAACGCTAAGACTTTTTGGCAAAACACCTTCGCCAATCATGTTTTTAAACGTCTGACCGTCACTGTCGCTCTTCATCTTCTGACCCTCAACCCTGTGTCCGAAAATTTCATGGAAGAACACACCACTTGCAGATCCCGACAAAAGAGCAGGCCCTGTATAAGGCTGAACCAAAGGAGCAACTTTTAATTTTGACAACTTAGCAGACATCTCTTTAATATCTTTGATTATCTCAGCTTCTTCCGGAAGTTCGTCAAGAGAAAAACCAAAGTAGCTTTTATATAACGGAAGTTCCATTCCATCATCTGCCATAGTTATTGCTCTAATGCTCAGAGAAATATAGACTCTGTTTTCGGCAATTTCCGCACCTTCTGTAGAGACGAAATACTTGCGCCAGACCTTATAACTTAAAGTTGTATTGGACGATACTACATCTTTGTTCTCTGCAAAAAGGCCACTGTACTTATTCAGTTTTTTCTGCCACTGATCCATGTCAAGAGCAATTTTGTCCTCTTTAAGAGCTGGTTCAAAATATTTCTCGGCTTTAGCTTTTGTAAAGTCAGGAGATTTATCAAGGTTTTCTACCTGAACTCCCTTTTTTGCTTTTGCCCTGTCCAAACTATTGATTGCGAATTTATAGCGACTGTTAACCTCTTCCTTTATAATCTGTTTAAACGATTCTAATCCGTTTTGAAGATCTTTTGGAAGCAAAACTGTCGGAGGCCCCATAAACCTGCTTATCATAACCCCATTTTGAGACTCATGAAAATTATCAAACTCCGGAGAGCCGATTCTGATTTGAGGAACAAAGATCACCTGTTTGTCTTCTTCGATGGTATTTGTTGCACCCATAGAAGAGCGGATTACTCTCGAGTAATTGTCTATTACCCTGTAGTTCATGTAATAAGGTGGATACTCACCTTTTTGCAGAGTTGTCATCTGGCTCTTCAACTCACTTTTTAAAAGATCCAGCATTTTGTCCTGTGCCGGTAGCTGTATGGCAACAAATGCCAATAACGATATTAAAATAGCTTTTATCTTCATCAACTTCATTATTTTATTACAATATTCATCTCATCTATTAGCTTGCCCGCTCCGGCATACTTGTCTATAACCCACAATACAAAGCGAATATCGACATTAACCGTTTTAAAATAAACCGGATGGTAATATGCATCACCACTCATAGATTCCCGGTTTCCGTCAAATGCAAGTCCAATCAGTTCACCTTTTGAGTTCATAACCGGACTACCGGAATTACCTCCCGTTATATCAGTGTTTGTAAGGAAGTCTGTATATAACTCACCTTTTTCTCCCCATCTGCCCCAATCTTTGGCTTTCATGAGAGAATCCATTCTGGCATTTACCTTGAACTCATAATTGGACTGATCTTTTTTTTCTCTGTAACCATTTATTGTTGTCCTGTATGAATATGTGATGCCGTCTGAAGGAACAAGCCCTCCTACTGTACCATAAGATATTCTCATTGTAGAATTTGCATCGGGATACTGAGAGATACCTTTTGATTCCTTCATCTGGTATAGTGCCCTGCCGTATTGTGTGGTAAGTGATTCAGGATCATAACCAAGTTCTTTGTTAATTTTTTCACTCCCGGCAGTCACCATCTGAATCGAAGAGGACATTGCCAGCTGAACTGCCGGGTCTGAGAGTATCTCCTCTTTTGTTCTTGGTGTCTCAAAATATTTTAGAAATTTCTCCCTCGTTGTGTAGACAGAGTTGTCAAAGACATAGTCGGCAATTCTCTTTGCATCTCCATTGAACTCCTCTTTCCATTTGGCAAGAGCTCCCGTATACAATTTTGGAGAGACATATTTAAGAAAGAAAGCCAGTTGTTGTTCGAAAAGCTCTCGGTCGGTTGCAAGGTCATAAACTTTGTAAAGATCGTGATCAGCTGCTTTTAGTTCTGTCTGGAAAAGTTTGTCGTTTACAGATAGCTTGTCCATTCCCTCTTTTTCCATATCCCCTGTCACACGTGAAAATCTCTTCGCCTGTTGGACAACTTCAGAAACCGAGGCCCAGGAATCCCTAAAGTAAGCTCTGTCCTTAATAAACTGAACTCGGGCATCAAAGCCTTTTTTCATGTTTTCCAAAAGCTTCCCATATTTTTCAGCTGCCTTTGGGTCTGAATTTATCCATTTTGCCAGCTCCTTCTCCTCTTGCTCCCTTATTCCCACAACATCGTAACGGATAAAACATTTGTTTTCCCATTTTGCATAGTCAGTATAGTTGCTTATACTGAAATAGTTATCGGAGTATTTAAGCCGGACCACAGGATCTGCATCCATATGCCTTTTCCATACATCAAGCTTCGCTCTCCTTATCTCTGTAACTATCGGATTGATTATCTCCTGCTTCTCTTTAACCTCAAAAGAAGAGACGTACCTGTTAGTCCTGCCGGGATAGCCCATGATCATAACATAGTCTCCCTCTCTTACACCTTTCACAGAGATATTTAGTACTCTCTTTGGAGTAATAGGCTGGTTGTCAGCAGAATAAACTGCCGGGCGACCATTTTTATCGCCATACACCCTGTAAAGAGCAAAATCCCCTTTGTGCTGAGGCCAGCCCCAGTTGTCTGCTTCTGCGCCAAACGCACCTATAGAAACCGGAGGAGCACCGACAAGTCTTACATCTGTATACACATCGTAGAAGAAGATGTAATATTTTGTTCCGTTCCACATCGAGGCACATATAATTTCGTTATCTGTCCCTTTTTTATATCGGTTTTCTACGTTCTTGAAGACTCTTCTCATCATCATCCCCTTGAACCCCTCCTTTTGCATAGTTGCCACCTCTTCCTTAACTTCGTCTGTAACATCCAGAACCTTTCTTAAAAAGAGAGCATTTTTACCCTTTATGGGTTTTTCATCGGCCTGTTTAAGTGCCCAGAAGCCGTCTTCAAGATAATTTTTCTCAGGAGTACTCAAAGAGTGTATATCTCCATATGCACAATGGTGATTAGTTATCAGCAAGCCACTGTTTGAAATCATACTGCCTGTGCAGCCAAAATCGAGAGATACTATTGCATTTGTAATTGCGCTGTTGTCCGCCTCGTTATATATCTCTTTAGCCTTTAACTTAAGCCCCTTTTTAACCATCTGGGGATAAATACTGCTCTCGAAAAGGTTCACGAGCCACATCCCTTCGTCAGCTACAGATTTAACAGGAATTAACACTGCCCCTATAATTAGTAGCAGAAATATTTTTTTAGTCATTAAATGATTCGATTTATAAGATGTTATATCTTATTAACGGTGCATTCTCCTTTGATTGCCAGGATCAGCTGCATATTTCTCTCTGTAAGTCTTGTACTTCTCTGCCCCCAGAATAGCTTCAATTTTACCCTGAAGACCTTTAACGATTTCTGCACGTTTTGCATTGTCGTCCATAGCAGCCGTTGCTTCTTTCTGATAATCGACAAACAGAGTTTGTAGTTTGGTGCTGTCCTCTTTAGTCACCTCTACATACTTAGCAATATTTGCTATTTTTTCTTTGGCAAATGCCACTGGTTCTCTTGAACCCATTCGATGTTGCTGTGCGTTGGCACTCATTGCAAACAGTGCAATTGCAACAAGTAAAAATACTTTTTTCATTATTTGATATTTATTTTACGATATTTCTCTTTTGACAACACTTTTTCAACAAAGTTTAATTGCCGGAAAAGAAAAGTCCGCCATGAGAGCCTTTTTGTAGTAACCTACATTCAGAACAGAATTAGGCCTTCTTTACGCGTACGGCATTCATACCCTTTAAGCCACGTTCGAGTTCAAATGTAACTGTGTCGTTTTCCGATATTTTTTCCAACAGGCCGTTAATGTGGACAAAATATTGTTCTTCTGTTTCGAGCTCTCTGATAAACCCAAAACCTTTTGAATCGTTAAAAAATTCGACTTTCCCTTTTCTTATTGCAGGAGCCTCCTCCTCTACCCTTTTGGGAACACCTATCTCTATGCTTTCTGCATTGATTTTTGTTTTCTTTGTAGGATCTGGTGGAGTATCTGAGAGGTTTCCATTTTCATCCACATAAGCAATCATGTTTTCGAGTCCCCCACCCGGTGCATTAGCCTTGCGCTCTTCCTTCTTGTGCTGTTTTTCCAGTCGCTTTTTTAAACGCTTTTTCTCTTTTTCTTTTTTGTTAAATGTGTCTTGTGATTTGGTCATTCAGTATTTGATTATTTTGGTAATTTTCAAAGATACAAAATAAAAAGAGATTTGTCATTATTTTGACCAAGTCATTTGTGGCAATTCACAGTAATTCAACGCATTAGTCCATAAAGGTAAAACTATTTAACTATCTGATTATCAAATTATTGCCACAAATGACTTGGTCGTTGATATCCTACTTCATCCCGAAAATAAGTGGAAAAGCAAACACCACTATTAATATCCATACCAGATAAACCGGAAGGTATCTGGATATAGTATTTTCGACAATATTTATCGCGGATTTTTTAAAATTTACTCTGAACAAATCTACCAATATTAATGCAAGATTTGCAAATATCAGGATATTTGACCCCAGTACGGCAATCCGGTTGGGCGATATGCCAAATTCACCCAATCTGTATAAAATTGCAGACAATGCAATCAAATCAATTACGAGCGTTACAAAGGCAAGGAGCATTAAGACAGATTCGTTGAATCTATTCCTTTTACCTGTAATAGTCTCTGAAACCGAGAAAACTACTATTGCCATGACACCAATGAGCATCAAGTTGAAGATCAAAAGAAAATCTCTGTCATTGTAAGGATCTTTCCCGGAAAATGGAATTGCAATCAGGTATATCACCAAAGTGAACAGCACCAATGGGCTGAAAATATGCGCAATTATCGGCACGATCTTGCTTGAAGCCATCGGATAGGTGTCTATGATGAATGCGGCAACCACAGGTGCTGATACCAGTCCGCAGAGGGCAATGTAATCCATATAGAATTTCTCTATCTTGAGGTCCAACACTTCAAAGAGAGATATTGTAACTCCCGCAAGGATTGCCCCCGCAATTAGAATAAGACCTGTAACGACAGCCAGGTCTCCATTATATCTTATGTAGCCAATGCGTCCTGCCTTGTCACGCATGTCAAAATTAATAAAAACAACTCCATAGATAGCCCACAAAAGCAGAGGGAGATGAATATAGACAAGGTTTATAGAGCTGCTATCATCGCCGGACGGTAGGAGATTCACATAAATTGCCGGAAGAGTGAATGCCAGTAAGAGGTATATCAGCTTTCTATTTGAAAAAGCACTGTTTAGCCATAGAGAAAAAACAGATAGACCAAAAAACACAATCAATGCTGCATTTTTTTCGTAAAATGAGAAGCTTTTCAGGTCGACTGAAAATATTTTAGGTATTTCTATGAGAAAACTTGATATCACACAAGTTAAAATCATAGCCAAAACTGTCTTAGGCATAAATTCTTTAATCTTTGTCTCCATATTTTGATAATGTTATCATTTCCCGAGCCACGTCGCGAACAGACGTACCCCTGTATTGTTTTAAAGTACCTACAAAAAGCCATCCGAAAAGTTTCATGAAGGCAATGGCAATAGTCTCACGAAAACGGAACTCTTCCCTTCGACCCATTAGCAGAGAGGGGCGTACAATATTGAGATTCCCCGTATAAATCTCCCTTACAGACTTTTCCATTTCACCTTTTGTGCGAAGGTAAAAGTTGGATGAGTTTATATTTGCACCGATTGATGAGATAATCACCAGATTGGGAACAGAAAGTTTTTCTGCCAAGCGTGCAATTTTCTGTGGAATTGCATAATCGACCATTCTGAAGTTCTCTTTTGATCCGGCTCTCTTGATGGTGGTGCCAATGCAACAAAAATATGTATCGGCATTTAACTTGTCTGCCAATTGCATTAGTTGCGAAAATTCCGATAGTTGAACCTGTTCGAGTCTATGGTTTGAAATAGTCAGGTATTTTCTAACCACTACTATTATTTTTTTGTATTCATCTCCCCGGAGCAGTTGAGAAACAAGTTCTTTCCCAACAAGTCCCGTTGCTCCGAAAACAACTGCAGTTATGTCCATATGCAAAATTATTAATTTAAAGCAAAGTGATAAAAAGAGCAATATTCAGGATAGTCACTATTACGCCGATGACATAGAGGACTACTTTGGTGAATAAAGTGTTTGTGTACTTGCCCATTACTTTGGCAGAGGAGGTTAAATAAGCCTGGAGGAAAATTGTGAAAGGAAGCTGTATGCTCAGAATCATCTGAGAAAGTATCAATCCTTTAAACGGATTGCTTATGAAGAGTATTATGCATAGTGCAAAAATCAACGATATCGCCACACCAATTCTTGAGTGGTTATCCTTAATATCGTAAGGCTCCTTGTACATACCGGCAAAGATAGTTCCCGCCGCCATCCCTGATGTTGTGGTGGAGGCTATTCCGGAAAAAAGAAGGGCAACTGCAAAAACAACTGCAGCATTATTCCCCAGCAATGGAGTCAGCAACCGGTTGGCCTGCTGAAGTTCGGAAACAGGAGTTTGCGTCTGGAAAAAGGTGGTAGCAGCCAAAAGAATCATTGCACTGTTGATAGCCCAACCGATTATCATAGAGAGCAAAGTATCCAGAAATTCATATTTCAGCTGTTTGGTTATTATTTTTTCATTTTCAAGGTTCCATTGCCGGCTCTGAATTATTTCTGAATGCAGAAAAAGATTGTGAGGCATAACTACCGCACCCAGTACACTCATTATTATAATCATTGAACCCTTAGGGAAGGTTGGAGTAACCCAGCCGGCAATGGCACTGTTCCAGTCGATATTTACCAGAGAAAGTTCGTATAAAAAAGACAAGCCGATAATTGAAACAAATGCAATTATCCACTTTTCTATCATCTTATATGAATTTGTGTAGAGCATAATCATTACAAAAATTGTAACTAATATTGCTCCGGCTCTTACGGGTACATCAAATAACATATTTAGAGCAATGGCTCCTCCAAGTATCTCTGCCAGAGATGTAGATATGGATGCAGCCATTGCAGATGAAAGCAGGATTTTTGAGTAACGCGGTTTGATGTATATTGCAGCTGCCTCAGAAAGACACAGGCCCGTGGCAATACCAAGGTGAGCAACATTATGCTGCAAGAATATCAGCATAATGGTAGATAGTGTAACCATCCAGAGAAGGGCGTATCCGTAATTTGCTCCGGCAGCAAGATTGGATGCCCAGTTACCGGGGTCTATGAATCCAACAGTGACTAATAAGCCAGGGCCAATGAACCTGAATATCTCCAGTCCCCCGAATTTAGGTCTGTAATTCTTCCTGTCAATATTATTGAAGAGGTTGAACATACTTGTATGCAACTGCATTAATGTTCATTCCCGCTCCTACTGATGCAAAAACGATGGTGTCGCCGTTGTTGATTTTGTGAGGGTCTATTTTTGCATTCAGTATCAAATCCAATAAAGTAGGCAAAGTCGCTACTGATGAATTACCCAGCCATGAGATTGTCATTGGCATAATGTACTCGGGTAAATCAACGATATCATAAAGAGCATATAGCCTTTTTAGTATTGCGTCGTCCATTTTCCCGTTGGCCTGATGAATAAGTACTTTTTTAACATCACGGATATCAGTGTTGCTCTTCTCCAGACACTCTTTTATGGCTTGTGGCACTGTCTCAAGAGCATATTGATAGAGCCTTCGCCCGTTCATCTTTAGAAACAGATCTCCCTTTTTTTCATAGTCGGGATTATATGATTTACCCATATACAACATCTGGGAATGTAAAAAGGTATCCGAACGAGTTTTATGTGCAAGAATTCCAATAGGAGTATCGCTCTCCCTGGCTTCAAGAATGGTAGCTCCTGCACCGTCGGCATATAACATACTGTCCCGGTCGTGAGGATCGCTTATTCTGGAGAGAATATCTGCTCCCAAAACCAATATCTTTTTAGCATCTCCGGACTTAATAAAATAATCTGCCTGGATAATTGCCTGAAGCCAGCCAGGACAACCAAAAGTAATGTCGTAGGCAATGGCATTGGGATTTTTAATTTCTAAATTATGCTTTACACGCGCGGCTAAACTGGGAACAATATCTGAATGATTATTATCCCACTTTGTATCACCAAAATTGTGTGCTACAATTACATAGTCCAACTCTTCCTTATCTATATTTGCAGACTTTATGGCTTCAACAGCAGCTAAGCTGGCAATATCCGAGGTTACAAGATTGTCCGAAGCATACAGTCTCTCTGCGATAGTTGTGATTTCCAAAAATTTGTCGATTATCTCCTGATTCGGTTTATCTAGTACAGCTCCTTCTGAATCATAAAAACGGTTGTTGAGAAAATTCTCGTTTTTGATGCGTCTGGTTGGCAGGTAACTTCCTGTTCCGGTAATTACACTATAGATTGCTCTTGTCATAGTTAACTATTATATTTGAAAACATCAAAGTTAACAGAAAGCAACGACCTGTGCAAACCTTCTTATTATAAATCTGTATCTATTTTTTTCCAGAATTTTGAGTTTGTACGTAAGGTATGGTAAAATAAAAATCCGATCCAACATTCTCCTGTGACTCCAACCATATTTTTCCGCCAAGCATTTCAATAAGGGCTTTCGCTATAGATAAACCCAAACCCGCTCCCTCATAAGATTTTGACAAACAGTTATCTGCCTGCACAAACCTGTTGAATATCTCCTCCTGCTTCTCTTTTGGAATGCCTATTCCTTTGTCTTTAACAAAGAATTCCAGAAAATTCATTTTCTTGATATATCCAACCTCAATAGTTCCGTTTATACTATACTTAATGGCATTCTTTACCAAGTGAGACAAAACGGCAAATACCTTTTCCTTGTCTGTTTCAATTATTGACTCAGAGTCCGAGAGTGAGTTAAAGACAGATATCTGTAGTCCTTTTTTCTCTGCCTCGGATTTAAAAAAAATGGAGAGAAATTGAGAAATTTCATTGATATTAACTTCTGTCTTAGTTATTCCAATCTGTCCTGAATCGATTTTAGCCAGGAGAATAAGATCGCTAAAAAGTTCCAATACCCTCTCTCCGCTTTTTTCAATCACCTTTAAATACTCCTGTTGTTGCTCTCCTGTCAATTCAGAGTTTCTAATCAGTTCGGAAAAGCCAAGAATTCCATTCATAGGAGTTCTTATCTCGTGATTAAGGTTTGTTAAGAAGGCAGATTTAAGGCGGTCGCTTTCAAGTGCTTTTTGTTCGGCTTTTCGCAGTTTCACCAGGTACCTTTTAATGAGAAAAAAGAATAAAATTGCTGTTACAACAACATAAAACCACCCTTTATAGATCTGAAGGTCAGATTGTAAATGAGTATCGGAAATGGCCGAATAGAGCAACTTGTCCGAGAAAAGAACCCATGCAAATCCTATGATAAGATATGCAATAGTTATCTTATATTCGAACTTAAGTTTTGACATAGGGTAAATATTTAATTTAATATAATATAATAACAAGCAGAGGTTATCCGTTGTTCATTTTTGAAAGATTCAGGCAGGACTTGGATCGAAAGCGAAGAGGGAAAAGGCACTGTATTCTATTTTACAATTTTACAATTCTGGCAATATTCCCTTTTTTACATAAATAGGCCGTATATAGCCCGAAAAAGATCTTCGGTTTAAGCTGAACCATATTCCCGAAATGAGGGTGAAAACTCCACCCAATAAACATGTATGCGGAATTCCGATTCCGCTTGCAATGGACCCTGCCAAAAGGTTTCCGATGGGCTGGATTCCCATAAGTGCCATAGCATAAAAGCTCATAACCCGGCCCCGTTTATCTTCGTCCGTAATTGTCTGCAGCAATGTATTAACCGATGAAAGTGTCAGAATCATAGATAATCCGCAAAAGAACAAAATAACCAATGAAAAAAACAGTTTGTCCGAAAACGATATAATTATTATTGATATCCCAAGAATGGATGAATTTACAGATATTATTTTTGACAGTCCGAGTACCTTTTTGCGTGAGGCCATATATAATGCACCGGTTAAAGCTCCTGCTCCCAGAGCCGACATCAGAAAACCCAGCGTATCGGCATTGCCGGAAAGTATCTCTTTTGCGTATGCAGGCAGAAGTACGGTAAACGGGAAAGCGGCCAGGCTAAGTATCGCCAGCAGCAGTATGAGTGTTCTTATAGGCACAGAGCGGAAAGTGTATTGAAGTCCATCTCTGAAACTCTTTTTAAAGTCGTCAGATGAAGCTTTAGAGGGGTTGAATTTAATTTTTATTTGCATAAGGGCCGCAATTACAGCGACAAAACTTAAGGCATTTATAAGAAAGCAGATTCCTTCACCCACTAATGCAATAATGATTCCTGCTATGGCGGGGCCAATCAGACGGGCACCATTGAAGAGTGCAGAATTGAGTGCTATTGCATTACTCAGATTTTCCGGCTTGTCTATAAGGTCTATCACCAACGATTGACGGGCAGGAGCGTCGAAAGCTGTAATAACCCCGAAGAGTAGACTCAGGGTAATTATGTGCCAGACATCTATAAGGTTGAAAAGTACCAGAAAAGCCATAAGGAATGCCTGAATCATAAAGAGAGTCTGGGCTATTATCATTATTTTCAAGCGATTGTATTTGTCCGTAAGCACTCCGGTAAAGGGGGTAAGGACAAAAGAGGGAATTTGGCTTGTAAATCCTACGACTCCCAGCAGGAAAACAGAACCGGTAATACGGTAGACCAACCAGCTGAGTGCTATGTTTTGTATCCAAGTGCCAATTAGTGAAATACCCTGCCCGGCAAAATAGAGCCTGTAGTTCCTTGACTGTAGCGAGGAAAACATATTGTATGGGATTACTAACATATAGCGGTAAATCAATCAAAATAACCGTCCAAAAGTAGCCATTTTCAATCGGATAAAATAATTTTTAAAAAAGTGCAGAAATTTAAATATATCTTTATAGTCAAATTAATATGTTTCAAAATGAAAAACAGAACGGCCAGATTAACTCTATTTTGTCTTCTCTTTGGTAATGTTATTATCGCACAACCAAAAAAACCTGTAACCTCTTTAATCGGACCAGATAGCTATTCTGTTCCTGTAAATCAGAAGGGGGCACTGGTAGGCAAAATTTTGCCTGCAACTGACAAAATCAACAGTAAAATTTCGCTTGTAAAAGATACTTCCAACCTGTTCAGGATAGACAAAAAAGGGAATATAAGTTTAAAAAAGAGGGCTCAACTTTTGCCTTCATCACCAGATTTCCGTTACGCCATTACTTTTAAGGCAGGCGGAGTACAAAAGGAGATAGAATTGGTTAAGGATCAGTTTATCCATAATAAGGTAATTGCACACAGGGGTGCCTGGAAAAATCACAATGCCAGCCAAAATTCTCTCAGTTCTGTTAAAAATGCTATTTCCATAGGATGCGAAGCATCGGAATTCGACATATGGATGTCGTCAGACGGCGTACCGGTTATTTGCCACGATCCTTCTGTAGGGGGTAGAATTATTGAGCAGACAAGTTTTGAAGAACTATCAAAAATTGCTTTGAAAAACAATGATTTTGTTCCAACGTTAGAACAATACCTGCTTGTCATTAAGGGTCAGAATAAAACCTGTCTTGTACCAGAGATAAAAGCCTCCCTGATAAGTCAGGAGAGAACACTGGAACTGACAGAAAAGGTGGTTAACATGGTGCACAAACTAAAGGTTCAGGCCTGGGTAAGCTGCTACATCAGCTTCAACCACGGAGCCCTTATAAAAATCATGGAGCTTGATCCGTTTGCAAAAACAGCCTATTTAGGAAACGACAAAACTGTGAAAGATCTTAAGGAAGACAATATGTGGGGCATAGATTTCAACGGAAAAATGTTTGTAGACGACAAAAATCTCACTCGGGATGCTCACGCTCTTGGGTTGACAGTAAATGCTTGGACCATAGACAGGATAGAAGATATGAAATCACTTCTGAATGAAGGTGCAGATTTTATCACTACAAACGAACCGGAAATGCTGTTGGATTTTGTGAAAAGCAATAATAAATGATTTATATGAAAAAAATTATAACCAGAACACTGTTATCACTGCTTGTGATGACGGCAGTCAGCTCCGTAGCTTTCAGTCAATCTAAACTTGATACCCTTTTGCCTGTTAGGGGCTTTTGCATTGCATTGCCCACTCCTGAAAATCTTGATGAATTTGTGAATTTCATTAACACAGAACTTGCTCCCAGACAAGTAAATACCTTGGTTTTGAGGGTTGAATACAAGTATAAATTCAAAAGTCACCCTGAGCTTATAGATACTCTGGCTCTTTCAAAAAGAGAGATAAAGAAAATTGTGAAAGCCTGCAAGAAAAACGATATCCGGTTAATTCCTCTTATTGATTTGCTTGGCCATCAGTCGGGCAGTAAAGGACCGGGACAACTTTTGCGTGTATACCCTCAATTTGACGAGACTCCTATGCCAAAAACCCCAGATACAACCAAGGTGGTTATGAATGGCTTTAATATGAAAAGTTACTGTCCGCTGCATCCGGATGTTCACACCGTTCTTTTCGATATAATAGATGAGATTTGTGATGTATTTGGTAGCGATGTATTTCACGCCGGAATGGATGAGGTTTTTGATATTGGAAACGATAAATGTCCGCGGTGCGCCGGACGCGACAAAGCAGAATTATTTGCAGGGGAGGTTCGCGTAATACACGATCACTTAGCAGAAAATGGCAGGACTATGTGGATGTGGGGAGACAGGCTCCTCAACGGTCAGGTAACCGGAATGGGCAGATGGGAAGCAAGCTACAACAATACCCACAGAGCGATTGATATGATTCCAAATGATGTTGTGATTTGCGACTGGCATTATGAGCGTGCCGATCTCTCTTCTGTCTATTTTGCAATGAAAGGTTTAAGCGTGATGACTTGTCCGTGGAGAAATCCTGACAGCGCCATTCTGCAGGTAGAGGATATGGTGCGGTTCAGGCAGAATTCGACAAGGCAGATGAGTGGGCGATTCCTCGGAGTTATGGAGACGGTCTGGTCAGGTACTGGAATATTTCTTGATGGTTTCTACGGCAGAACCACCGATACAAAAGCGGGTGAAAACACTCCGTGGAATTGCTTCAGAAAGATGTACGAAAAAATTGGGGAGCTTTAGTGTTTTAAATATCAACTTACAGCATTACTCCAAAAACCAGTGGAAAATTTATTTTTATACAAAAGGTAAAGAGTATAGTTAATGAAGAAAGAAATTTCTACAATCTGTTTGATTTTGCTTTGTGCAATGTCACTTCAAGCTCAAAAAATTGAAAATTTAAAGATAGCTGTTACGGGTATTGTTGTAGATTCGGTATCGGGTAAAAGTATCGAATATCCTACGGTTGCACTTTTTACCGACTCGCTAAAACTACTAAAAACAGTTGCCGGAGGGGTAGACGGAAAATTCGTTATTGAAGCTCCCACAAGCGGTAAATATATTTTGTCCGCATCAGTGATGGGGTATACAAACTCTAAAAGCGAGATATGTTTAGAAGTTGCCCAAAAGCGTGTAGATATTGGTAAAATCGCAATAAAAGAGGGTTTGCAGATTGCGGAAGTTACTGTTGTTGGCATAAAACCTTTAATCAAAAATGAACCCGACAAATTAACCTACAATCTCGAAGCAGACCCTCAGGCAGCGTCAAGTGCCATTGTTGATATTTTGCGCAAAGTCCCTATGTTGAGTGTAGACGGTGAAGATGTCGTACGCCTGAACGGCGAGACTAATTTCAAGGTACTTGTCAACGGCAAATCGTCTGGTATGTTAGTAAAAAACTTTAAGGATGCAATTAAGGCAATGCCGGCAAGTTCTGTCAAAACTATCGAGGTAATCACCAATCCTCCTACAAAATATGACGCAGAAGGAATTGGAGGCATCATCAACATTATAACTCATAAAAAAACCACCAACGGCTACAATGGGAGCATTAATGCAGGTGTAAATACACGAGGAGGGTTTAATGCCGGAAGTTATATTTCTGCGCAAAGCGGGAAATTTGCCATAAGTACAAATGTCTACACGGGGAGTTCAGTATTACATGAAAGTACATACTTTTCAGAATCAGAAAACTATATGAGTTCCGACTAACGTTATTCAACAACCAGGGGAGGTTATGAGTCTACAAACAATTTTACAAATATAAGCTTGGAGGCAAGTTACGAAATTGATTCGTTAAATCTTATCACTCTGTCCGGATGGGGATATTTTGGCTCTTCAGACAGTGATGGAACATCTATATATAATGCTTCAAATGTAGAAAATATTCTTACCAGAAAGTATTCTAACACAGAGAAATCAATTTATGACTACGGCTCCGGTTCCGGAAGTGTCTCTTATCAGCGTACTTATAAAAAACCGGATCAAAACCTTACTTTTAGCTACAGTATAGATGCAAGTCCAATGAATACTGATGCCACTAATTCTATCGATCCGGTTCTTAACTATATTACCTATGCTCAAAAATCAAAAAACGATGCTTTAGGTATTGAGCATACTGTTCAGATTGATTATTACGATCCACTGACTAAGAAACATTTAATTGAAACAGGCGTAAAATATATTCTGCGTCAAAATACATCCGATACCAAGATTCAGCGTTATGATGAGACAACAGGCAATTGGGTCGAAGATATGTCGAAGTAAACGATCTTGATTACAATCAACATATCGGAAGTTTTTACGGAGGTTATGCTTTTAAGCATAAATCGCTAACTGCTAAAGCCGGGTTCCGGATGGAATATACTTATAACGATGGCCTGTCAAAGAGCATAGAAGGCGATATTCCCTTCAATAACAAACAGTTTGATGTTGTGCCTTATGTTAATATCACCTATATGCTTAAAAAGGGTAATGTGGTCTCGGCAGCTTATACTCAACGTTTAAATCGTCCTGGGATATGGTATTTAAACCCATATGTAAATGATTCGGACCCGATGAACATCTCGTATGGCAATCCAGACCTAAAAACTGTAAGAAGAAATTCTATAAATTTAGGATACCGGAAATCTTCTCAAAAGTGGAACCTGGGATTAAACCTGAGTGGCGATTTTACAAAAAGCAATATTGAACGTATCAGTCGTGTAAATGAATCTGGTGTAAGGATTTCTACATACGAGAATATTGGCAGAAACAGCAGCTTTCGGTTAAATGTAAATTATTCTTATCGTTACGGAGATAGATCGAACCTATACATTAACGGTTCAACCGCTTACATGACAGTGTCTTCGTCTGAGCTCGATTTGAAGAACGATGGTTTCAGCTATAATTGCGGACTGGGTGGTTCGGTTGGTTTATGGAAAAAAGCTTTATTTAACTTTAACGTCTTCGTTTACGGTGGTGATATATCGCTTCAGTCAAAATATTCTGTCAACTATGCATCTTCCTTTGGTATAAGCCAGAAGATATTTAAAGATAAGCTATCCTTCTCAATTTATGTGAACGAACCATTTACACGCAAAAAAGTCTATTCATTCGACTCTCAGGATCCAAATTACAAACTGCATTCCAAGAGTACCACATATCAAAGATCTGCAAACTTTAGTCTATTCTGGCGCTTTGGCAAAATAAACGTAAATGTTAAAAAGGCACGCCGTTCAAGTACAGACGATAAGATGAATGGCGGTAATTCTTCCGCCGGTGGTAAAATGTAAAACGTAAAGTATTAGAAGGAACAGGCATATCTGTATGGGAATGAATCCATAGTTGTAACAATTTAGTTGAATACAGTAGACACGTTGTACAAAAATAAATATACCTTTGTGATAATGAATCAAAATTAAAGGTATGATTGAGTCTTCACACAAAGAATTTCTTGATGCCTTACTTGTTGGAAACCGGTCAAAATGTTCAGAAATTGTCGGTAATTTGTTTAATAAAAACATCCCGGTACCGATAGAAGATATTTATGAAAGCGTTATTAAGAAGACACTTTATGTTATCGGCGAAATGTGGGAGTCTGGCAAGATCAGTGTGGCAACAGAGCATCTGGCGTCGGCCATAGTTGAAGCTATTTTAAATGAACTTTACATTAAAGTCATTTCAACCAAGAGAATCAATAAAACGGCTGTCGTGGCCTGTGTAGAGCAAGAGTATCACCAAGTGGGTATTAAGATGGTGGCAGATGTTTTTGAGATTAACGGCTGGAACGCATTTTTTTTGGGCGCCAATACTCCTGCAAATGAACTAGTGAAATTTATTACAGAAATCCAACCGGATGTCGTAGCTCTATCATTAAGCATTTATGCAAATTTACTTAATCTTGAAATTATGTTAGAGGCTATTCGAAAAGAGTTTCCAACCCTGATAATTATTGTGGGCGGTCAAGCGTTCCGGCACGGTGGGCGGGAGGTTCTTATTAAATATCAAAATGTGATTTATTTAGCCGACCTATATGGGGTTGAATCGTTTTTAAAATCTTCCATTTTATCGCATTAAACTATGGAAAAAGCCCGGATTGATTTATTGTTTTCTGAATGGTCAGAAGAGGTTAAAAACTCACTGCTCGAAAATAGCTCTTTTTGTTCAGCCCTGTTTTCGACTGATGGGAAATTGATTTTTGCAAACGAAGCAATGTTCTCTTTTTTCAAAGGGGAACCATATAAAAATTTATTAAATCCAACTTTTGACAAATTGCTGGAGATGGAAAGTTTCTCTTCCGGTACTTTTGCATCTACCCT
>Ga0172381_10000665_pt1 | contig 41546 bp, 76 predicted proteins | sample Leawel6488metaG_FD_119754 | JGI IMG/M metagenome (GOLD analysis project Ga0172381, IMG submission 119754) | Leachate microbial communities from a municipal landfill in Southern Ontario, Canada - Leachate well 64-88 metaG | ecosystem: Engineered > Solid waste > Landfill > Unclassified | place... | reverse complement strand
GAACGGGCAATATCGGATGCAGCCCCGCGAGGTGAACCCGAGCGCGTACTCGGACGGATATAGATCATAATCCGGCTTGATCTTCTGCATCGCTTCGGGGAGGCGATCGTAGTTGATGCCCGACCCCCCGAGAACGACTTCGGCACTTGGGAACATTGTCGCGATGCCGCGCGCCTTCGGTGCATTCCAATCGAAGATACACGAGATATAGACACGATCGGGCGGATCCCCCGCGAACCACGCCTCATCAAAGCAGACCTCGTCGCCGCTGGCCTTGTGCCACGCGGAGATCTGCATCAGCGCGAGGTTCGGCATCTTCGAGTCAAAGTCAATGAGTCGGACTCTCACGGCAACCACCCGATCGCCGTTGCCAGCGCCCGGCCCTCGGGCGTGTCGGGCCACGGCTTGAAATAGCAGCCATACCCATCCATGTCGGGCACGTACATGTAGCCGAACCATCCCGGCTCCGGATGCGTCAGATGACCGACGATCGCACGCCACGCGCCCCACTCACCGCGGCAGATGGGGCATCGATCAGGTCGGCACCAATCCTCCTCGATATATCCATAACAGGACTTTCGTGTGAGGAGCCTGCAGCAAGATTTTCCGGCGTGGTGGAATGGCGCAAATTTATGCGGGCAATCATCTGGTAATGTCACGTCCACACCACCGCCTCTTTCGTGTCCGCGTCGATCCACTGCCGGCCATTGGGGTAGACCGTCCAGATGGCTATGCCGTACTGCAGTTCGACCGCTTCTCTGCGGAGCTTGTAATCCAACGTCCAGAACGGGCCAACGACCACGCCCTTCTTTTTCTTGGCCCCTTTGACCTCGTAGACGCGCGTCGAGCCGTCGGCCATCGTCACCCGGAAGTCCGAGGTGTACCGCCGCGCATGCCGCCTGATGCCGCGCGAGTTCGTAAATTTCGCCTGGAACGGAAACGGGGGATGGCACTCGATCGTCGTGATGCGACCGGACGCGCGCCAGAGCTTTAGTACCCGGTAGAAATCCCTCTCCGTGTGCGACGCGAACGTGATCCCGTCCTCGATGCAAGGGAGGTGCGGCTGCCGGCCCTGTGCCCCGCCGACCTGGCAGCGATAGGTTGCCATGCGTGCGGCTTTCATAGCACTCCATCGGCCCGCGCCTGGCGGAGCACGCGCTCGATTGCGCAGCGGCTGACGTGCAGGTCCGCCGCGATCGTCGCGCAGCGTTCGCCGCCCGCGAGTCGGCGGAGGATCTCCGGCTCATGGTACCGGATCTTCGAGAGCCGCCCCGTCTCCCCGGCGCGCCGGAGAATGCGCTTCACGCGGTAGACCGGGATGCAGCGCGTGGTTGCGATCGTCGCCGCCGTCAGTCCCGCGCGCCGGTCCCCGACGACCAGGGCCACCATTGCCGGCGTCTCCCGCGACGATGTCCCGGCGCCGCGGATCGGCACGCCCGCCGCGTCGAGGATTGCGAGCAGGCGGTCGTCCCCCAGGCGGTACTTTTTGCAGATCGCGTTCCGTGATGCGCCGACGCGGTACGCCTCCACCACGGCATCGATATCGAGCCCCCCCGCTCGCACGATGGCTGCCTTCGGGTCCAGCACGCGCCGCAGCGCCTCGCCGAGTGGGACGGTATGGAGCGATCCCCCCTCACGAATGACGACGGGGGCGATCATAGATCCTCCCGTTTCGCGAGATACCACTCGGCCTCTCTGCCGAGAACAATGTGTTTCCGCGACGGATCGCAGACGCAGCACTGTTGATCTGGGCACCACGGGGTGATCAGAATACAGCGGCGCGGGGCGCACACTTTGCAGATATACGCGCGGTCGATCACACCTCCCACCTCCCACACGCCCATGCGAGGGCGATGCCGACGCCCATCTTCGCCCGCCACACATAGGAGGCGGCGCGGTCGACGACGAAACCGCGTTCACCGGTCTTACTGACGAGATATGCATAGAGCTCGGTCACATCTTCGGCCGTGATGACGGCGTTGACCTCATGTGCCCCACACTCGGCGCATGTGAGTTCGAGCCATGTGATTTTTCCCGGGCCATCTTTAGGCCGGTTCGTCCACGTCTCGCCCATGCGAAAGGTCGAACTCTTGCACTTTTCACACCTGAACCGGATGCTCAGGGGTTCGTTGTCGAGGAACACGCCTCGGCCCTCCCATGGTAGGCCCATTCGAGGATGAGGAGTACGACGACCAGGACGGCGACGAATGCCGCGATCGTGCCGCCAACCATCCATGCGGCGAGGAGCAGGAGGCCGGCCGCGATCATGGCGACCACCCGACGGCGCCGATGGCGACGTCTGCTACCGTGTAGGCGATATCCAGAGCCCCGATCTTCTGTGTGTCCGCCCACGGGCATGCAGCGGCGGCTCTCTGTATTCTTTCGACATCCCCAATGGGGGGAAGACTCGCCCGCCACGCGCCCCATTCGCCGAAGTCGGCAGGACACCCGACGTTATCGCCGTCGAGGTGGTAGAACAGATCCCACCGATCTATCTCGTCGGGCACAAGACACCCACACCCGGTCAGCGAACAGTTGCGGCCCTTCGCATCTTTCAGTGGGCAGGTCATTCGTTCGCTCCGTACAGCGCCGCGTGCACGGCCTGCAGGTCGCCGACATGGTCGCAGCAGAGCATCACGGGCGGGAGCGGCCCTTCGATACCGTCGGGGTCGACCGAGAACCAGTCCTCGGCGACGTGCTCTGCAGGCGTCATCGGCCCGGGCTCGGCACAGACGGCGCAGTGCATCACTGCCGCCTCCCGAACCGGTCGATCGCGGTCTTCATATCGCGCGCGGTGCCGATCGCGTCGGCCGTTTTCTTCGCGGCCTTCAGCACGCCGAGCAGCGAGGGCTGGCGCGGAGCGCGGTCGGGTCATCCGGCGTACCTCCAATCCGGGCCGTTCATGCAGCCGTGCGGGCACCCAAGAAAGAACTCATCGAGTGGGATCGGGGCGGGATAGTGATCGTCAAAATCACACTGACCGGCCCCACAGTTCGTGCAGATGTAGCGAGTCACGTCTCGCCCCCGAACCGTGAACATGTCGACGATGGGTGCCATGAGACGCACGCCTCGGCCATGTCGATCAAATACCAGATTCCTGAGCGTGTAAGGGCGAAGTCAACCGACCACGCGCCATCCATCACGGCGGCGACTCGAAGCGCGTGCGTCGAGAGGAGGGCAATCTCGGCATCCGTCTCTGTATTCGCGACCGCGAGCTTGTGCCGCCAGTCGGCGGGCTCCGGTGTGCCACTATAGAACTCGATAGTGTCCTCGGGCCAATAGGGATGGTGACAGAGGATCTCGCCGTCGTCGACGAAGTACCGCCGCTCAGGCCCTATAGGCAGACCATTAAAGGCACGAAACCGGCTGTCGAGGTCGAGGAACTCGCGGACCACAATCGCGTCGAAGAGGATGTCCTTGCAGAAATTGTCGTCGGCCAGGGCGACGATCGACCACGCGATACACTCTTCGTCTGAAACGTAGCAGGTCCGCAGATAATCGTGTTTCCCGGCAGTATGATCGGTCCTGAGAAAGAGCGGATATCTCATCTTGAGGTTCTTCACGATCGCCACGATCTCTGAGGCGATCCGGTCCGTTTCGGGGCCGCCCTCGATCGCCTTGAAGGGATCGCACCGGACCGATCTTGTCAGCGGGACGGGGATCCCAAGGGCCTCGATCCTGGGGAACCAGTAGAGGAGAGAGGAGCGGGTCATGCCTCGCCCCCAATCGGTTCAACGGGCCGGTGCCGGCAGTTCGGCGGGCACGGGCCGGGCTTGAGAAACCGCCCGGTGACAGTGCAGAGCGTTCCGCCCGTCCAGCGCACCGCCTTCCGGGCGGGACAGCGATCGGGCGTCATTCCTCGCCCTCCGACTTGACGAATATGAACTCGCAGTTGTTCGATTGGTCGAACCGAACTGCGGCCATTGTATAGCCTTTCGATTCACAATCCGCGATGAACCGCCCGATGCCCATCGAGCGGTAGAACATACCGCCCCGGGCCTCGCCCTCGAACCCATCCCTCCAAAAAACGTAGGAGGGGCCGTCTTCCCCGTCGCAGCTCATCCACGCACCTTCCCCGCAGAATCCGTCTTTTGGATACACGCCTTGCAGCGCGGTTCGCCGACGATCAGCAGCGCCGTCTTGCGCTCCGCCTCGGAGATGGGCTTGCCGCAATGCGCGCAGACCGCGCCCGTCGCCGCGGGAGCCGGCATCTTCGCCGGCGGTTTCGGTACGGCTTTGGGCGAGGCGGCAGCAGGCGCAGGCTCTGTGAAGACCGTTGCGCCGCAATCGAGGCCGGAAGAGGGGACGTGCAGGTCCTTTCCCGCCTTGTAGCACGCGACGCACTGGTAGACGCCGTCGAGGAACGCGATCTTCGGCTGCGGATTGTCGCGCGACGATGCGCCGCACTTCCCACAGGTGTTCGGGTCGCCGGCGTTCCGCGTATAGGACATTTGGACCGGGGGTTGCCGGCTCATGTCCACACTCGATGATGACGCGGGGCCGGTATGTTCGACAATTGTCGATGATTTTTGGGGGGTCGGTCCAGGAACACGAACGGCAGGTGTCGACATTCCGGGGATGCCGAGGACCCGGCGCCGGTACGAGTCGATCGCGGCCGTCGCATGGGGATCGGCGCGGCCGATCTGTGCGAGGATCTCGTCGAGGCCGGCCGCGAGCCCCTCGGCGGTTGGGCCTTCCACCTCGATCTTCAGGTTCTCGAAGTTCTGGAGATTGATCGTGCAGCCGATCGTGACTTTTGTGGGGGTCATGGGCACCTCGCGAAGAAGTGAATCCAGCGTGGCTTTTTCGTCGCGAAGTGGCCGCGGTGGAGCGCTCTCCAGGTCTTTTCGAACGCCGCGGGGCTCTCGAATCCCTCAATGCGGTAGAGCTGATCGCGGACCACGAGGAGATCGATCGGAGCGACGGCGACGAGCACGTGACGGACGCCCTTGATCGGGAACCTGTCGCCCGGTTCGCCCTTCGGCTCGGAACGTGTCGTTGCTCGCTTATCTCCGCGGAGGGCCGCGTCGGCCATCTCGTTGCTGAATGGAATATCGATATCGGTCATGCGTGGAGGGGTCTGCCGGCGGACAGCACCGGCGCTGGGGTCATCCCGTGGACCTCCCGGAGCGGGACCGACGTGCCCGTGCCCTGGAGAATTCGCTCGAGGTCGGTGCACCAGACAAAAAACCGCCGCGCGCCGATATCCAGCCAGTACCGCGAGCCGTCACCGCTCGCCGTCACCGTGCCGGAATAGATGCCGGCTGCGTTCGCAACAGTCGCTCCAGCGCGCAGGGCGCCGCGGTACAGGTCGACCAGTTCGGGGATGCGGATGTAATTCACGCGCCCGTCGATCAGGACCGTGATCCGCCCGTCGCGAGTATGATCGCGGAGCCATCCGGCGGGGGTCAATCGTCGACCTCCTCGATGCTCACTATCTCGTAGAATGGAGTACCCAGAAGTCCGAGTTCGATCTCGACCTCGTCGCGGGCCTCCGCCTCAGTGTCTGCTTTGACAGTGATCGAGCCGTGGAACTCGGCGGTCCAGGTGCTCACGACACCGCCTCCAGGCGCGCGACGATCCCCTCGATCGCGGGATCGATCTCGGCGAGGGCGATCGCTTCAGGGCTACCTGTCCACGCGTGCCGCATCAGGTACGCGACGCCGAGCCGCTGCGCTTCGTGGTAGGCAGCGAGCACGTTGGTGAAGGCGGGGCACTCGCCCGTACCGCCGCTATCGGGCGTCGGCAGGTCGCGGTCCGCGGGCTCGTGAAAAACGGAGTGAAGGGCGGCGGGGATCATGGCTCACACTCCTCGATCGCTGCGGGCGGCGTGTGCTCAAACGCCAGTTCGCGCGTGACCTTCGGCTCGCCGTGCTTGACGACCAGGGCGAGCGATGCGGCCGAGAGTGCCTTCTCCGCCTTCGCAAGCGTCGGCACCTTCACGACCGCCTTCACGACCGTCTCGCAGAGGTCGGGGTAGAGCTGCTCGAACTTCTCCGCGTCGAGCGACCGCCGGCCGGGCGTGATCTTCTCCACCACCCGGTAGGTACCCCATGGGTGGCGCTCCTCGAGGTGGCCGAGGTCGATCGCCGTCCCGATGATTGTCTCGTACTCGTCCTGCAGATCCGTGATCGCGCGCTCGTGTCGGGCATTCTCCTCGCGGATCTTCCGCTCGAGGTTGGCGGCGGCGAGGAGTGGCGAGCCGAAGACGATCCCGCCTTCGGCCGGAACCGGGTCACCCTCTTTGATGACGGGCGGCCATGCGTTCATACCGCGGCCTCCTGGCGGGCCTTCACGTCGTCATAAGACAGGCCGCGCACGCAGTACTCGGCGGTATCGCCGGGAAGGAGAATGCAGGGGGGCTCACATTCCGTGCAGGTGATGATGTGGTTCATACCGCCTCCGGCCGCGGGAGCGGCGGCACTCCGCATCGGGCGAGCATCGCATCGCGCTGTTCCGCCGTCAGCCGGCCCGTGCACCCGTGGGCGTTGGCCCGCAGCGAGTACTGCGAGCAGTCGAGGCCGTTGGGGATGTGCGGGCTCGGTGCGCATCGGCACCCGTACATGCACGGGCCGCAGATCGCCTCATCGGTCGCCATCAGGAGCACCGTCCGGGGAGCCCGCGCTCATGTGTGGCTATGGCCCGTGCCAACAATCCCGCAACGAAGGAACCATTATCCTCTGTCGCACATACTATAGCGGCGCACTCTCCAATCTTGCAGGACCGAGAGCCGCCCGGAATCTCATTTTTCGTCATGTTCTAGCCTCAGATGCATCCGGTGCAATCGCCCAGATGCCGCGTTCGATGAAATGCTCGACGAGCCCCGGGAAGTGCTGGTACTTCTCCCGGATCGCCTCGGCGGTCTCGGGCCGGATCTCGCGCGTCACACGGGCGCCTCACAGGGGATCGGGAGCCCGAGCGCCCGGCAGTACGCGCGGAGTGCACGCCGGACCACCTCGCCCTCGGAACCGTGGCTTTCGATCAATTCATCGACAATTCCCCTTTCCGTCCGGCCGATACGGACATTCAGGGAGAAGTCTTTCGGCTCGTACCTCATAGTGTTTCACTTATGTATTACGTATGTGAAACATATAAATTGATCGGTTTGAATCCCGAAATCGTCAGAAAAACAAAAAGACTTAAGAATGTGATACACAAGTTATTCCGACATTATGGCCGGCTCCCGTGCATCAATCAATGTCCGATTCAGCCCGCGAGATCGCGAAGCTGTCGAGGAACTCGTTGGAGAGGGGAAACCGTATCCTACGATGTCCGCATTCGTGGAGCGGGCCGTACAGCATTGGCTCGACCACGAGAGAGGCCTCGTCCTCGAGGGCGGCCCCGCCTTGCGTCGGGAACTCGCCAGCTTCCTGGAGTCGGACGAGGGGCTGACACTTCTGAAGGGATTGGCCGATTCGGTACGAACCGAGCCCTAAAAATACTTTCGCGCCGCGAGCGCATTATTTATTAATCGAAAAATTTAGTATCTACTATGGCCGCACTCGTGGCCGATGCTCTCCGGAACGACCCCGAATGCATCGCCATATTGCGGGCCGCAGTCCGTCGCGCTCTCGACGACGACGACCCCTCTCCCGAACCACAGACACGCAGCGCGCAGCGCACAGGGGCGGGCGCGAGAAGGGAAACCTGATCGCCCCCTCCCCCTTTCCTACTTCCCCGCGCCCCTCTGTGCCAGATATCGCTGGAGGAGGCGAATCACTTCCTCGGGGTTGGCTTCGATATCCTCTTCCGCGAGGGCCATCTCTGCGCGCGCCTCCGGTGTCAGCGGCTCGAAACAATGCATGCATCCCCGCGCTCCGGGCGGGTTCAACGTGTGGCACCGCGGGCATTCGATCGGCACCAGCGGGTTCGCCGTCGCCGTCGCCTCGCGCGGCCGGATGCCGGCGGCCTCGAGCGCGGTCCGATCGATGAAATGCTCGTCGGTATTGACATACAAATCCAGCATCGGCGTCTTGAGCGACCCCCAGTTTTTCAGCGAGATATAGCTCGACGGCATGTGGTCCTCGACGTCGTGCGTGATCCGCGAGGGCCGGAACAGGTACGCCGTGATCCGCGCGATCCCCGTTCGCTCGCGGAGATTGTCAATAAGGTTGTTGAGCGCCCCGGTCGTCATTCTGTTATATGGCCGCTGGAGCTTGCAGAAGACGGGCTTTTCGGGCTCGGCGCCGCCCGGGTACAGGGCCTTCCACGCCGCGACGTAGGGCACTGCGCCGGTCAGCCGGATCCGTCGCGCCCGCCCCGTCTTCCCGCTCGTCGAGAACCATACTCCATAGGCGTCGCCGTGGAGGTCGCGCCAGTCGAGTTTTAACAATTCGCTCGGCCGGTTGCTGCCGTCGTACAGCATCGCGATGACCGCCTTGTCGCGCGCCCGGTCGCAGGCGTCGATTATCTGTACCACCTCGTCGCGGGTGAGCATGTCCTCAGGTCTCCTGTTCTTCCACCGCGCCGGGGGCAGCTTCACCGATGCAATGAGCGCGCCGTCGAGCTCGGGCCGGCGCTTCGCGAGCCACACGCAGAACGCCCGGAATATTCTGACCTGCGTCCGGGCATAGTTCGGCGAGCCGTCCCGCTCGCGGATCGCCGTGACCGTCGCGAGGACGTCGGCCGTCGTGCAGGTGTCGAGCGCGTGCCCGGTCGTGTCGTGGAGGACGCAGGCGGCCCGCTGGAGGTTATGGTAGTGGTTATTGCGTGTCTTCTGCAACGATCCCACACGCGCCGCGTACTCGGCCATGTAGTCGAGGATGAGATCTGCTTCGGCGGGCGTGAACCGGCCTTCGGTGACACAGGCCGCGAGGTGGGCGCGGTGATCCGGGGGCATCTACAACCACCCGACGGCGGTGAACAGATCGCGGACGAGGGGCGAGTTTTCAAAATATGCCGCCCCTTCGCAGACACCAGGGTAGGTATATGGACGGCGCGACGGGTTCCACCGTGGGAACCTCGGTGCGTAGATCATGACTTGCGCGAGCGCCGCCCGCCACGCGCCCCACTCACACTCGTCGGTCATGGCGGCCCCCGGGTATACGGCTTGGCGCGATAGCCCTCCTCTGGGGTTTTGAAGATGTTGACCTCGTGGCGAATACCGGGATCGTCGCCCTCCGTGGTCTTCTGAAATTCGCGCGGGGGCACATCAAGGGACACACTGATAAAGCAGTTCTTCGGCGCATCGGTGATGACGTGCGTAAAATCCACCCACGCCGGGGCAGAGAGTTCGATGTCCTTCACGCGCACGCCATTGACCCGGACAACCAGCTTGATCGGGGATGGTTGTATCGGCGTCGACACGCAGAAGTCCGTCGCCGTGAAGACGATCGTCTGCGGCTCCTGTTGCTCGTCGCTCATGACTATCTATTGGCGCCGAAATATGATAAGGACAATCATGTGATAAGCGGATCGTCCTCATAGCGATCGAACTATTCGGTAATTCCGGATAGTTGCCGCGCTGCCGAACGAAAAGAGGCGCGAGGACGATCAGGCCGTTGGCGATCGCCCTCACAGGAGGTTGAAGGATCGCCGGATCGTCCTCGTAAATTAGGGCTCAGTCGGCCTCGTCTGGGCAGGGGTCTTTCCGCCCGATCAGCTTCCGGAGAAAGTCGGTTGGCAGGCGCTCGGGGTCATCCTTCAGAAGGTCGTGGTGTCCGGCGAAGATGTCGCAGACGTCGGCGTTCCTCATCTCCGCCACCTTCTCGGCTACCCGTGCGGCGCGTTCGGCCGCCTCGCGGCCGCGCTCCTCGGCGCGTTGCTGCGCCTCCTGTATCTTCCGTGTATGCGCCGCCCGCCGCTCCTCGCGCGCGCGGATCTCTGCCGGGGTTGGAACTCTGGCTGCCGGTGGCGCGTGGGGAACTCTGACGATCGGGGGATGGTCCGCCGCATAGCACGCTGTGTGCCAGAGCCGCGTGCCGTCAGCGATCTCGACGACCAAGTGTCCGTCGGTGATCCTACCCTTGCACCGCCGGCAGACTTTCTGCCCCGACTAGACGCGGCGCCACGCGAGGCAGACGCGGTTGGCAGTTGTGTGCGCGGTGCTGGGCCACTCGAAATCGCACCACGATAACTTCGCCACCATCGCCTCTGCGACAGGACGGTAGAACCATTCTGGCGGGGTCGGGCACCTCCCTTTGACGGATGCGGTAATCTGCTCCAGCATCTCCGGACGGGTCAGACTGTGCGGGGAGGCGATCGGTCCCCACAACGCGCTCATTATCATATATTGACCAGATCCGTATAAAAAAGGATCACCCCGGTCGGGGCGGAATACCGGCTCACGGTCTGAAAAAGAGAGGGTATGGCGCCGGTAGGTCTTCCCACGACGGCGCGGCCCCGTGCCCGCCCGACGTGGGTTGAAGGATTAGTGGATCGTCCTCGCGGCCACACTCTTTATCGGCTCGCGGACATATCCTTTGCCATGCGATACCTCCTCCTGCTCGCCGCGCTCGCGCTCGCTCTGCTCGCGGCCGGCTGCGCGACCGGTCCGGCCGGCTCGGCCCGCGCCGTTGCTCCCGCATCCGGCGGCCTGACGATCACCATGAACAGCATCGCCGAGCATTCGACCGGCAACCCCTACATGACGCCGCGGGCGGGGTATCAATTCGTCGTCGTCGACTTCGGGATCACGAACAACGGCGCATCGTCATATCATTTCACGCCGCTCGCGGCCCGCCTGATCGATCCGGCCGGCTACCAGTATGCCTATAGCCCGTGGTTCGCGGCCGTGAACGGATACTTCGGGGTCACCGATATCCCGGCGGGCCAGACGGCGCGTGGAAAATTGCTGTTCGAGGTCCCGCCCGCGGCGGCGGGGACCACCTACACACTCAGGGTCGCGGGGTAGCGACTCGGAGGTAAAAAAAGATCTCAGGCTGGCACGGAGACGACGGCCGCGACGTACCCGATCCCCTCTGCGTAGACGCAGAGGACCCGCGAGTTCACGGCCGCCTGCCCGTGGGCCGCGATCGTGCCGCCGCGATCGAGCGAGACCGTCACCGTGCCCGTGCCGACAGCCGTCACCGTGCCGGTGAGCGGCTTCGGCTGACTCTTGACGACCGCCTCCGCCATCGCCTCGATCTCCGTCGCCGGGTCGGGCGCCCGCGTCCGCTGGAGTTGCCGCTCGATGCTGAACTTCCGCGCCGGGATCGCCGTGATCGAGACGGAGCACGCCGCGAGGCTGCCGGAATAGACGATCTCCGTGATCCGGAACCACACGGGCGTTATCCCGTCGTCCTCGAGGTCGGGGACGTCGACGCGGTCCGCGAAGTGGATCTTCTGGAAGAGTTGGAGATCGGGGCGGGCCGTGAACGTCGCCGTGAGCGTCCCCCACTTTTCACTGTAGTAGCCGATCAGCGCCTCACAGAGTGCCTGTGCCGTTGCCGTCGAGATCGGCGTGTCTACGGTCTCGACATGGTCGATGACCCCCTCCAGGCCGTTCCAGTCATCGACCCAGTCGGTCCACTCGAGGAGGACGTCGGGAGCCTCCGGTGTCCGGTACCGCACGATGACCGCGTTCGCGACGCTTGAGAAGTCCTCGGTGTACCGGAGACTGTCCTTCACCAGCGTCGGGCACCATCCATCGATCGTAACCGGGTCGAGGTCAAGGGCCGCGTCGAGATCCGCCTCGTCGCACCAGTAGATCGCGGGCACGATCCGCTCCGCGGCCGGCGATGCGGCTGGCGGGGGGTAGAGGTCGATGCTCGCGATGTTCATATGGAGAAGGTCGGTCGCATCGTCGCCCGCGTCGTCGAAGACGAGCTTCAGATAATGCGTTCCCCCTACCGCTACGGGGAGCGTCGCCTCGTCCGTGTTCACGACAAACGTCGTATAGGAGCCCGTCCCATCCACGGCGATGTCCTCGATGAGCGACAGGCTCGCCGGGTTCGTGCCCCAGTAGACCTTGAACGACCGGACGCCGTCCGCCGCGGCCGACGCGGTCCGAAACTTCGCCGTCCAATCGCCCGTGACGAGCGTCGGGATAGTGACCGTGTACCGCAGCCACTCACCGTCGCGGATCCAGCCGACATTATATCCCTGCTCCGCCTGCGTAAACTCGATGTCGACGTCGTCGGAGCGGTATGCGCCGCCCGTGTTGCCGGCTGTCGTGTCCGAGTAGCCCGTGCCCTCGGTCTCGTCGTAGTCCTCCGCCTCGACCCGGATGATCCGGTAGGCGAGATCCTGGTGGTTGAGGGTCGGCGTCGTGCCGAGGTCGATCCAGCGCGGGTAGAAAATGCAGCCCGTTTCCTTCTCGACTTTTTGCATCACCGCCATGACCTTCGACGGCACCGGGGTGACGATGTCACGGACGGGCATCGCAGCAGTCCCCCACGCAACCGGCGCGTTCGCGTCGATGTGCGAGGTATCGAAGAGCGGGCGTGTCAGGTCCGAGAGATCGGGCCACTGGTACGGGGGGGGGCCTTCCTCGAAATAGTTTTTCATCCACGCCCCAGGGCTCGCTGTCGTCGAGGGCATGGTACACATGTCGATCGGTGAGGATCGCGAGGCAATGTAGAACCCGTAGTCCCATCCATCGTAATGGGTTTTGTTCGCCGCCGCCGAGATCCGCGAGGTCTGTGCGGGGAGGAAGCCGAAGAAGATCCGGTGGTCCTTTCCCATCCAGTCGGTCGCATACATCGAGATGCGCTTGAAGTCGAGTCCCGCCTCGACCAGCCCCTCAATATCGACGCTCGCCGCGTACATGACGTCCGAGGCCGAGCGGCGGACGGTCCAGCTGATGACCTTCTGATCCGCGAACACCCCCGACGCCGGCACGGCGCCTTCGACCGTAATCGTGGTCGCCGCAGAGGTGTTGGACGTCCAGGGCGACGTTACGGTCAGGGTCGCGCCGTGAGCGCCCCCGAGCCAGTACGTATGGACCGGGTTCTGGAGTGTCGAGATCCGCCCGTCGCCGAAGTCCCACGCGTACGTTATCTGGTGCGAGTGGAGCGCCGGATCGGCGAGATACGCCTCGGTGAGATAGGTGTAAAAATAATCGAGGATCTCGTTGTCGATCGGGTACGTCTCCCGCGTCGCGGCGGTGAAGCCCGGAACCGGGTCGCCCTCGGCGGCGAGCCACGCGAGGAAGCCACCGGAGACCCGCAGATCATCACTCGATTCGAGTCCCTCAACCGTGTGCAGGAGCTCGTGTTGCAGGAGCTGCCCCGACTTCTCCCACTCTCCCGCATCGTACTCCGTGCGGGGCGGAAGAACGTAGGTCTGCGTCCCGATGGTGCCGCCGGGGTACGACGACACGACGCCGGCATGATCCCAGACGCAGAGCGTGACGGCGTCCTGAATGAGCGGCCACGGGACGTGCCACGACCCGTCGTCGGTGAAGTCGCGCCAGTACCAGTTCACGTTCTCGACCGCATCGACGATCTCGACGTGGAACATCTCGGCCGGGAGATAGCTTGCCATCTGCTCCGCGTAGGAGAGTGAGACGTCGGAGAACCGGATGAGCGTCCGGCCGATGAGTTTCGTATCGACAGTCGATGTATCGGTGAACGTGACCGGCAGCGGGGCCGCGCCGCTCGTCACATCGGTCGTGAACGATGCCGCGATCGGCGGCGCGAAATGGGACGGCCACGCGTGGAACTTCTGCACCCAGATCGACCACGGGTTGAGGCCGGCGCTCGTGCGCGTCAGCGCCGGCGGTGTCGCGGTGTACGGCAGGACGGCAATCCAATCGAGCGAGAGCGAGTACCCGCTCGCGTACTGATGCGCGCCGACCGGAAGCGCGCCGGTCGGGAGCTGCGTCGTCGCGGTATGGGCGACCGCCCCGTCACGCGTGAAGATGACCGACGCCCCGCCGTTCCGGGCGATCTCGTCGAGGTGCCAGTTCGTGTCGGGGTTCTCACCGTCGTTGTCGTACGCCGTCGTGTACGTCGTGAACCGGTAGCCGTCCGTGTTGTACGCGACCGCGCACTCGCTCTCGCTCTCACCGGTCGCCGCGTGCCAGCCGTAGAGCGCCGAGCCGGCTGTCTCCGCGAACTTCGCCTGGATGCGGCAGGCATAACCGGGGCCAAAGGTCGCCTGGGTGACGATCGAATCGGTGTTCGTGTTCGCGCCCGCGATCGCACAGATGCCGCCCGCGACCGTGACGGACGCGCCGCCGGCGTTCGTCCAGGTCGTTGCCGTGTCGAGCACCGCACCCGTGAAGTCGTCGTAGAGGTCCGGATAGACGGCGGCACCGTTCGAGCCGTCAACGGCCGCCCCGTGGCCGTATAGCATCTCGGCGTGCGTCTGCCCGGGCTGGACGGCGACCGTGATCAGCGCCGAGACCCCAGCCGTATACGTGTCGCGATGCCATTCGTTCGCCTCGAGCGTGCGCGGGTCGCGCCACCGCAGATCGCGGAAGTCCTGCCGCATCCCCGGTTTCCAGGTGACCAGGATCGGCGCCGATGGTGCGGGGGGGAGCGGGCCGGGCTCGTACGTCGTCGCCGAGGCGCCCGCCTCCCACTGCGGGCAGGTGATAATGTTGCCAAGGGAGTACGTCGCCGGGTCGCCGTCGTATGCCACGGTCCCGTCGGCGGACGCGTCGGCGAACTTCGCCGAGACCGCCGTGATGGCGGCCGTGAACGTGACCGAGAGCCGCCGGAGCCCGGTGCCGGCGAGCACGCCGCCATACGTCGAGCTCGTGAAAAAGGCATGCTTCGAGCCGACGACGTGGTTCAGGATGTCGAAATACGCGTACCGGTACGTCGTGCCGTCGTGGACGCCAATGGCGATCCACGGCCGGGCGGTCCGTGCCACGTAGACTGAGAGCGTGGTGACCGTCCCGATCGTGATCGCGTCGTAGATGGCCTGCGTGGCCGAGTGCGTCGTCGTCGCGTCGCCCTCCACCAGGCGATACTTCGGCCGCTGGACGCCGTCGATCGGGGCCGTCGTGCCCGTTGCCGTGACCGTGGCGTCCGCAACCGTCCAGTACGCCGCGGCGTCGAGCCGCTCCGAGCAGTACAGCAGATTCTTCCCCGACGAGACGGCCGGGGCGTTCGCTATGGCGAACTGCTCCGCGTATGGCCACTCGTGATACATCTGGCGGGTCATGGCCCGCGCCTCACGTCAGGATCTGCGGTTCGGAGTAGACGTATATCGCGGTCAGGGAGTGTGCCGTGTCGAGGTTGAACACGACCACCTTGTACGCCTTGTGTCCTGTCAGGACCGAGAACACCGCCGATTTCGCTGCGCCCGCTACGAACGGGATCTCGCACTCCTGCACAGGATCCACTCCGAGGTAGTCTCCATGCCGTCCGCCGTATACCTTGACCACCGCACCAGCCGTCGCCGATGCGTTGTAGAGGCATTGTACGTAGATGCCGAGCGCGACGAGTGCGGATCCGTCGATGGCCGTTGCGTTGGCGAGCGAGGTGTTGCCGCTCGCGGCGGCCGTTTCGTTGCCGCTGCCGCTATTGTTGACGATCGCGGGGGTAATCGATAATGTCATGGTGCCAGTGTCTCCTGTACGAAATTCACGGTGTAGATCCACTCGGCCGAATTGATCGGCATCTCCGTCCACGGAGGACAGATCATCACGCCGGTGAACGCGACGCCGTCGATGGTCAGCGTCAGTCGCTGCCCGAAGAGGTTTTCGAGGGCGTCCATCTCCGTCTCGCCCACGGTGAGGCAGGTGATCTCCCACTTCCTGACCTTTCGGGGCGAGCCCTGGAGCGCGAGGCCGCCGTCATTCAGATCCGTCTGGTTGCAGACCGGCGAGCGGTCGCGGGGGCCGATCGACGGATGCGAGAGCGTCACGGTATGGTAGGTCACCGTCGTTTCCGTCATCAGAAGACCCCCTTCCGGATCCGGGCGGCCTTCCATTCGGAGACGTCCGAACGGAACGCGGGGTACGGATAATCGGCCGAGAGGTTGAGGTCGCCCCGGATCGTGACGTCGCCGCCGCCGCCCGGGCCGCTCAGGAGCGGGGCGAGGGCTCTCGATACGGCCGCCGCGACCTTTTCCCCAAGCCCGCCGTCCGTGTCGGCGCGCGAGACGACGGTTTCGCCCGAGAGGAGCTTCGCGTATCCCTCGTCCGCACCGCCCGGGAACGTGACTAGCCCCCCGGAGTGGTAATGCCCGGTCAGCAGGAACGTCTCCTTTTCCTTGACCGTGTGTGAGTCCGATCCGACCGCGTAGTTCTTCCGCTCGGACTCGCCGGGCGAGGTGTTCGGCGTGGTGTTGTTCCAGTCGATCAGGGCTCTGCGCGCCCATTCGGCGTTCTGCGCGAAGCCTCCTGCTGCGGTGGCCGCCGCGTTGAACGCCCCCACGGGCGCCTGGATGCTCGGGACCGCTGCAACGGCCGCCGCTCCCGTCGTGGTCGCTGCCGTGCCGGCCGTATCCATCGCCTGTTTTGCGAGATCGGCCTGCCGCTTGGCCGCCTCGAGGGCAAGTTCGAGGTCGTGCACCTTCGGCGACGCCGTCGATCCCGCCTCGCCCATCAAGCCCATCGACTGCCCGGCGGCGTCGACCGGCGGTTTGATCAACTCCGCCTCGGTGCGGGCAACCGCGAGCTGCTGCTCGAGCCCGGCGACATTCTGATCCGCCGCCGCAACCTTGTCCGCGAGGACCTGATGGCTTGCGCTGGCAGCATCAACGGCCGGGGCCATCCCCGCAGCCGCGAGCCCTTCGGCGATGATCTTCTGCTCGAGCGCGTAGGCCGCGTTCGTGGCGTTGACGGTCTCGGTCCACATGCCGAGCACGGCCTGTTGATGGGCGGAGATGCCCGCGACCGATCCCTGTGCCGTCTGCCCCGATGCGAAGAGGGCCGCGTTCGCCGCGTCGAGCGGGGCCTGCAGAGTGTACGCCGCTCCCGAGGCGTCGTAAAAGACCTGTCCGAGTCCCGCGATCGCTGGCGTCGCCACCTGCGCGGCGGTTCCGGCCGCCTCCGTCCGCGTCGCCTGCTCCATGAGCGCGTCAACGGTCGACTGCGACATCATGCCGAGGGAGACGGCACGCTCGGCGAGCGCGATGTATTCGTATGACGCCGTTCCGCACTTCGTGGCCGTGTCGTCGAGCGCCTGTTGGACTGTCTGCTGCTCTCGCGAAAGGTCGCTGGTCTTCTCCGAGACCGTTGTGAGGATCGGCCCCATCTCGTCGGCGGCGGTCGTCTGATCGGTGATCGATTTCGTGACGGCCTTGATCGTGTCGGCCGTCTTCGGCGCTTCCGTCTGGATCTCCTTGTACGACGAGGCCACGCCGTTCAGGCGCGGGTCATCGATCTGGCCCGATGCGTAGCCGGGATTGCCGCCGCCGTAGTCAGGGTCGTTCTGCCCGGCCCACGTCGGGGTCGTAGGTGTGCTGCCTGACGTTCCAGACGAAGGAGACGAGGAGGCGGGCGAGCTCTTGATCAGCCCGAGTGAGTCCTGCCATTCCTCCAGCGCGTCGATATACCCCTGCGGGCTCTGGAAGTCGGTGGGGATCGGCGGCGAGCCGGCCTGCATACCCGCCTTGTAGACATCGTACGATGTCGCCTGCGTGCCATTGAACGTCCGCTGTGCGATCTCCAGGTCGCTCAATTTCGATATGGCCCCGTCGACATAGTCGGCGGTCCTGCCGATCGCGAGGAGCATGTCGGCGTACTGCTTCCGCGCGATGTCCGATGCCTCGCCGGTCTTCGCGATCTTGTCAACCAGTTCCTTATATTTCGGCCCGCCCTCGGCGGCGGCCGTTGCCGCATTGGCCGTGGCGGTCGCCACTTCGCCGAGCTGCGGGGCCGCCCTCGCCGCCGCCTCCGCCGACTCGCCGATATACGTCCCCATCGCGTCGTACTGAGGGTTTGCCGTTGCAGCGGCCGTTCCGGCAGTCTCGATGGCATTCCCCATCCCGTCGTACTGCTGCTCCGCGATGCCGGCGTTGGTCCCGGCGGTCTCGATCGCGATCCCGAACGAATCGTACTGTGGGATGCCGGCCGCGATCTCCCGGTTCTGCGCTGCGATCTCGGCTGTCGAGTCGACGAGCGCGCCGGTGACGCTGTCGTACTGGGTCGCCATCTCGCCCGCGGCGATAGCATTCCCCGCGGACACGTCGGTTAGCTTCGCGATCGATCCAGTCGTCTGGTCGATCGCGATCCGGCCCTCATCGAACGCCTGCTTGACGCTCCCGGGGCCAGTCTTGTACCAGCCATTCTCTTTCCAGACCTGATCCAGCAGGAGCGTTCCACCAGCGACGGCCGCGAGCGGCAGGACGAGCGCGGCGATACCGCCGGTGAGCGGGGCCGCGGCGACTTCGACCGCGCCGAGTCCGACGGCCGCCTCGCTCGCACCGATGCCGGCAGCCGTCAGGCCCACGGCGGCGGTGTCGGCTGCGACACCTGCGGTCGCGAGGCTGGCGGCAGCGCCGGCCGAACCGGCACTCAGGCCGATGAACTCGGCCCCGCCAGCAGCAGCAGTCAGTTCGGCCGCCGCGAGGCCCTCGGCCATGACGTTCGCCCCGGCCCCGGCCTCCAGCATGGCGAGCCCGGCGCCGGCCGACGACACCCCCAGCTCGACCATCTCGGTCGCGACGATCGGCGCCTCTGCGGCGACGATCCCGAGGCTCGTTCCGAATGCGGCGAGCGCCCCGCCCGACGTCAGGCTCGTCCCGGCGAGCGTGGCCTGCGCCGCGCTGTAGATCTCCATGGCGCCGGCCGCCCCGGCAAGTGCCGGGCCGATGATCGTCAGCGCCGTGCCCACGCCCTCGAACGGCTTGAGCCAGTCGCCGGCGGTCTGCGCGAGCTTGCCGAACTCGAAGCCGATCCTGTCGATCACGCCGAACTGCTCGTTCTGCGCATCCGCGAACTTCTGCGCGGAGCCGGCTGAGTCGGCGAGCTTCTGGGAGTACGTGCCGAGCTCGGTGTTGGTGATGCCGATGGAGGCATAGAGCTTCGCCGTGTCGCCGTCGGCTTCCTCGATGGCCGCCGAGAGCGTGGACATGGCCTTGCGGCCCGTGATGCCCTTGTCGGCCAGCGCCATCAGGATCGTCTCGACGTCCTGCAGCCCGAGCCCCATCTTGCCGAGGTCGGGGCCGACGCGAGACATCAGCTGTGAGAAGTCGCCGAGGTCGACGTTCGCGGTGCGGAACGTGGTTGCGAGGCCGTCAACATACTGCGGCGCGTCCGCGAGCTCGATATTCAACGCGGCGAACGCCGGGACCATCGCGTCCGTGAGCGTGTCGGCGTTCTGCCCGGTCGCGTCGGCAAGGGTGTCGAACGCGGTCGCCGTTCGGCCCATGCTGTCGACATTGTCCATCCCCGCACGGGCGAGGATATCGAGGGTCGCGGCGACCTCGGAGATCGGGCTGTCGACCGACTGGAGCGACCGCCCGAGCTCCTTGACGGACTCGGCCGAGACGCCCATGGAAAGGGCCGTCGTCTTGAACGACGCATCCATCTTGCGGTTGCCGTCGGTCAGGGCGACCATCGCGGCGCCAGCGGCGGTCATCCCGGTGCCGATCGCGAGGCCGGCCCTGCTGACATTCGCCGCCGCCGCGTTGACGCCCGCCGACGCCTCGTCCTTGCAGACGATCCGGTAGACGAGATCGCCGAGGTTCGCCATTATTCACCCGCCTCCCGCACAATAATACTCAAGCCAGAACTCCCGTGCCGTCGGGTCCATCGCCGCAAGCTCGGCCGGATCGCGGATCCCCATGAACCGCAGGAACCGGCCGTACTGTAACCCCGCCCTACTCTTCGCGAAAGGTCCGGAGCCGCTGCTGCCGCTCCAGCTCCTCCTTTCGCATCCGCAGGAACGCGATCACGATCTCTTCCGCATCGAGGTCAGAGATCGCTTCCGGGTGCCCTCCGATCCATGCCGTGATCTCGGCGGGCGTCATGCCCTCGATGGAGAGAAGGTGCCCGAGCAGCTCGTTCGAGTACCGCTCGCTCGAAGCCGCGTCGCCTGCTGCACGCGCCTCGTAGATCGCGGTGAACAGCCGTGCGGTCTCCTCGAACTCCGTCCGCGGGATGCGCGATCGGATCGGGATCATGTCGCCGCCCGGCAGTTCGAGCGGAAACGTGGTCTCACGCGTCCGCCGCTCGAGGATGGCGATCGCGCCCATGTCCTCGCGCGCCTTCTCGGCCTTCTTCGCGCGCGCCTTTTTCGCGATCGGATCGGTGCGCGGGTCGTATTCGTCTGAAATGGGGGCGGTAATGGCCCTCACCTCACGCATTCAGATAGGCATACGAGCAGTCCGCCGCCGGGTCCTGGGGCTGGAAGTCATATGAGACCTCGGCCATCTCGTCCGCGTCCCCGAGACCGAGCTTCGCGGCCGTGAAGAAGCAGTTGTTCCAGGTGTGCCGGACATAGTTCGCACCATCCTCGACGCCGAAGATGTACGTGAACGTCCCCGGGCGGCCGACGGTCACGTTCGCCGTACCCACAATGCTGTCGAACTTCAGCTTGCCTGTCGCCGAGCGAACTCCGGTGATCGCAACCGAGGTCGTGGTCTTGAAGAGAACTTTTCCCGTGACCGTCTCGGCGAGGCCGAGCAGTGGGATCGGGAGGATCTCCGAGATTGGGGCGCCGTTCGCGTCCGTGCCGATGATCGTCGCCGTTCCGGCCGTCGTGACGGCCGCCGTGTCGCAGGTCACTTTCACCCGCGAGGGCGTGTCTATCGTGACGGCTGCCGCGGTGTTCGTGTCGGCCGAAAGAGCCGTTGCCGCGAGTACCACGCCGGCGGTGCCGGTGGTCGGCGTTCCGTTCATGAGGAGCGCCATGTTCTCACCGGTGGTCAGGATCTCCGTGAGCGTTCCCTTCGGGGAGAACTTGCCCGAGCGGCTGACATCCGATTCCGAGGCGCCGCGCTTGTGCGTAGCAGTGCCCCTGCCGAGGTCGACCGATGCGGCGGCCCATGCGATGGTCGAGCCGTCCTTCTTGATCACGCCCTCGACGCCGGTCCAGTTTGCTTTTGCTGTCATGATTTCTCCTTACGCGTCTGTTAGTGTGTAGGCGAATGAGTACCGGAGGGCGACGTGATGCCGCCCGAGGTCCTCCTCGTACTGTTCGGATCGCGATACCCCCGACCATCCCCGCGTCCCGGCGACGCCTGTGCCAAAGAGCGCCGCGTCGACCGCTTCCGCGATCGCATCGACGGCCGCCGCGGTCGTGGTGTGGAAAACGTCGACCTGGAGGATCGGCGCATTGTCGCGCTTTTTGTCGACGTTGTACCCCGGCCGGCGCTTGCGGCCCTCGGTGTTCGTGGTCAGGTAGATGCCGGGAATCTGCTGGACGGCCGCGCGGCTCCGGGGGTAGACGTACTGCCCACCGAGAAGGGCCACGAGCGCGGTGTTCGCCTTGAGCGCCGCGATGATCGCCGCTGTGATGGCGACGGTCATCGGCAGCCCTCCGACACGGACGAGCCGAGCATCTGGTCGATCTTCTCTTTGTCATCCCGGATCGAGTCCGTGATGAACGGCCGGCCGCCCATCCGCGAGGTGCCCTCGTGGACCTCGAGATTGTACTGATTCTGCGAGTTGCTGACGATACCGACGATCGCGTCTTTTTCCTCGATGACGTCGGACCCCATCGCCGCGCGGAGATAGCCCCACTGGAACGGGGCTTTTCGCATCTGCTGCGTCTCGTACTTGGATTCGCCCGGCGTGCAGTACACCTTCGCGTCGCCCTCGACCATCGCCGCGGCGGCCTTCATCTTCTTCTTCGCGCCGTCGTGGATCAACTTCTGCCGGCGTTTCAGTTCGGCCGCGAGTGACGCGGGGGTGAGCTCGACCATCAGACCCTCCCGATGAGTCCCGGGATGAGGGAGCCGATCCAGCCGGCGACGACGCCGAGGGCCGAGACGATCACGGCGAATTTGCCCCGGAGGTTCGCGGCATCGGTCTGGAGCGTCTCCATGTCGGCCTGCAGCTCCTTCACGGCCGGGCACGGGCACGCGGCGATCCGCGCGGCGATGCCGCGCACCTCGGCGGCGAGGTCGTCGACGGCCTTGGTCAGGTGCCTGACATCTCGCGCCGTCTCGACGATGCAGTCATAATGCGCCCGGTCTATCGGAATATCGGCCTCGCTCATACGATCCCCCGGAGGACGGTGAAGACCGCCACGATCGCGCCGACGATGCCGCCGAGGGCGCCGATGATAACCTGGATCGCCGTCTCCACCCCTCGCCGGTGGGTGGCGCTGTCCTCGAGCATCCTGACCCGCGCATCGATCGACCCCATGCGGTCATCGAGCCCGGCGATCTTCTCGACCGCGTGGATCACGGATTCCAGGGTCCGGAGCCGGAGCTCGATGTCCCGGTGCTGAATGCGGCTCTCGTCCACGAACTCGCCGAGCTTGCCGGCCATGTGCCGGAACTCGGCGTTGAGGCCGACGATCGCGGAGGTCATCACGCTCGACGATTCGGACGAGTGGCTGTCGATGTCGTCGATTGCCCGTGCCATTCCCTTCATCGAGTCGGTGGACGGCGTGCCCGGATCGGCTGGCATCAGGCTGCCACCTCCTCGAGCTCGACCTCGTAGTGGTGAACCGTGCCGTAGAGCCCCGGTGCCGTGGCGATCGCCTTGACGCGGTAGGTGCCCGCGTAGCCGGGCCACGTCGAGACGATCCGGTACGTGTCGCGGGCGATCGTGACTGTCGGCGGGATCTTCACCATCCGAACGGTCCGCTCCGCCTCACCCGAGACGGGGCGGATCGCCTCCTCGCCCTTCGCATCCCAAAATTCACAGTCGGTCGTCGTGCCGGCCGTCGGCCACGTCCATGCCGTCTCACCGTAGGCGTCGGCGGTGCCGGCCGTCCGTGCAACGATCGTGCATTCGTGCGGGAACATCAGATCCCCCCGAAGAAGACCGGGCTTGTCGAGCGGTCGAGCTTGAGATTGCCGATGTTGGCGTCCGCTCGGACCACGTCGACGAGCGCGGCGGATTCGCTCATGCCGTCCTCCGCGTGCTCTTCGAGTTCGCGGGCGATGATCGCGCGGGCGTCGATGAGATACGGCGTCTCTCCGGGGTTTTTCGACCAGGAGAGCCCGCCGGAGCTGAATGATTTGAGCGCCGTCTCTCCGCCCTTGACGGCGAAGAGGTGGCAGATGATCAGCGCGTGGCAGTGGTCGTAGAGGGTCGCGGGAAGGTCGGCGCCCCCTTCGTTCGCAAGCAGAGCCGCCGCGATCGGGCTGTAGTAGGCGAAGAGCGAGGTCGTGAACGCCCCGCTATCGCTGACGGTGTAGGGGGAGACGTATCCGATCATTTCCGGGGATACCGTCACGTCCCTACCTCACGCGTCGGTGAATTCCAGGACAACGATCGCGTGCCCGGTGCCGCTCGCTCCCGTGTTGACCGCCTTGAGGTCAACCCGCGTGCCGGCCGCGATCGCCGCCTTCCCGGTCTCGGGGAGCGTCGAATGTTTGGCCTTGACCAGCTCGCCGGCAGCCGTGAGCGTTCGCCCGAAGAGTTTTGCCGGGGTGTCGGCGTCGTTGTAGATCTCGATCTTCGCGTCGGTCGTGTCTTTCGCGTACGCCTCGGTGAGGTAGTCGTGCATGGCGACGAGCGTCGCCGCCTTCGGGAAGAAGAACCCGGAGATCGTGATGTCGGACCCGCTCCCGAGGTCGACGCCGGTTGTTGCCAGCGCCTCATTCGTGCCCGTCGGGACCGTGAGCGTCACGAACTTTCGCGAGACCGTGGCGAATTCGGCCGCGACGAGCGCGAGATCGGAGGTGACCTTATTCGCGAGCGTCCCGGGCTGGTTTCTGAATTCCGCCGCCGTTTTCGATGTATATGTCATTCTGATGCCTCCTGATGTGGATGTGCTGGAGAAGCCCCGAAAAAGGGGTTACAGGCCGTTATCGGTCCGGATGCCGTACGCGTCCTTGACCTTCACGACGAAGTCGCACCAGAGCTGAACGACCGCCTGGTGGTGCTCGTTGTCGTAGAACTGGTTCGACGAAAGCCCGAAGTTGGTGACCGTCTTGGTGACCTCCTTGCCCGCCTCGGACGTCACGTACTGGATCGTCCCGGGAGTGCTGAACGCCGGGCTATTGTGGTAGAACAGCGTCGCGGCCGTCTGGTGGTTCCGGTCCAGGCCCATGATGTCGCCGTGCGTGACGCCCGACGCCATCGAGTGGATGACCGGCTTCCCTTCGATCGGGAGGACAAGCGCGTCCTGCAGCGGGGCGTTGACGACCGCGCCGCGGTACTCGGGGATATCGGAGCCGATCAGGAACCCCTCGAGCTCGTTGAAGTTGACGGCCTCGACGAACATGTCCGTCATCCGGTAGGGGTAGCCGTCGACCTTCATCGAGTTCTTGAACGCGAGCAGGTCGACGATCGGGGTAGCGGTCCCGAGCGACCACTGTGCGGGCGTGATGCCCGCGTCGGTCGAGCCGGCGTCGAGCGCCGAGTAGATCTCACCATTGAGATACTCGGCCATCCAGTACCCGATCGTCTGGATCGAGTCCATGATGATGTCCTGCCCGGTCTTCTGGTCGAGCGCGGACTGGTCGACGCGGAACGACAGCCCTTCCGTGGTCGTGAGGGCCGTTTCCTTCGTCATCCGCGTGATCTGGACCTCGGGGAATTCGGACGAGGGCGTGATCGGTGCCGGGGTCTGCTTCTGCCCATCGGCCGACCGCGATCCCTTCTTACCGTAGACGACGGGGTTGCCCTCGGTGTCGACGCGGGGGATCAGGTCGAGGAACACGAGCTGCGGCTCCATCACCCGCATGACCTCGGAGAGGATTGTTGGGGTGTTGAGGAACCGCGCGTTGGTGCCGGAAATTTCTGTCATATCAGGCTCCGATGAGAGGTACGCCGCCGGTGAACCCGACGAGCAGGGAGACGGTCGCGGCACCGGATGCCGCGTAGTGGAACGAGAACAGGCCCGTGCCGCTATTCGCGACATCGTAGACCGAGAGCGTCACGGGGCCACCGGCCGCCGCAAGGGCGTTCGATGCCGAGGCGTCGACCGCGAGCGTTGCCTGGACGCCGGGGACGATGTTCGCGGTCGAGGCGCCGACGAGCACGGCCTTCTCGGACGCGATCACGTCGGGGAACCAGACGGTCGCTTTACGGTAGTACCGGCCCGTCAGGTGCGCGGCCCATGTCGCGGTCGGGGTCGTCGACGGGGGGCGCTCGAGCGTTGGCTCGGTAACGATCTTCCCGACGATGAGCGAGCCTGCCGTGAGCGGCTTCACGACCGCCATCGACCGGCAGGCGTCGAACGTGTTATCGCTCTGGATGTCGAGCGTGACGTACTGGTCCTTGTACATCGGCGCCGCGAACGAGATCCCGGTGTCCATGTAGCCATCGGGTCCCATGACGTTCGCGGAGACCGTCGCCACCCCCTCGTAGAGGATGCACGGGATCCGGATCCCGCCCGTGCCGCGTTCCGCGGCGGTAAGACTGACTGTCATTTCACTTCCTCCCCGTGTTCTTCCGCAGTTCGCGGGCGTTCGCCGCGCCGTCGTCGGCCGCGGGTGCCGCGTGCGCGAACTCCGCGCCCTCTTCCCTCGTCTTCTTCAGATCGGGGCGCGGGATGGCCGCGATCCGCTTCGCGAATGCGAGTGGCCGGTTTTCGGCCTCGTCGCGGATCTCGGCCTCTTTCTCGGGCGTGTCGGTCCATCCCTCCGGGATGACCGCGTTCTTCACGTCCGCCCACTCGGCGTCCTTGCGCTCCTTCTCGACCTGGTCGAGTTTGGCGCGGAGCGTCGCATTCTCGGCGAGCGCGTTTGTCAGCGCGGCCTCCTTTTCAGCGACGGCGTTTGTGATGGCCGTCGCTACCTCGGTTTCGTTCATGTCGGTGTCCTGTGTCGGTTCGGGGTCGGGCGCCGGTGCGGGGTCCTGCACGGGCTCGGCGTTCGCGATCGGCTCGGGTTCGTCGCCTCCAAGCAGGTCTCTGATCTGCTCGAAGAGCCCGCGGAGCTTCGCGATGTTTTTGGCCGAGAACTCCCGGCCTGTGTGTGAAAGGTCCATAGGCGATGCTGCTGCGTTCAGAATCCACATCCCGGGGTCGACTGGCTGCGTCCCTCCGTCCGGGGTCCACCTGAAGACGAGGACGTGATGCGGCCGGGGCGGGCTCGTGATCGTGGCGTTCGTGATCGGCGCGGTCCGGAACGCAGTCGAGCCGCCGAGCTTGCTGGTCGCGCAGAGTTGCTCGACCTCTTCATCCCCGCCAAAGCCGAGCTCGCCGACGAGTTTTTTGTGGCCGGCCGTCTCGATGCGCGGATCCGAGACCTCGCCGAGCAGCCGGCCGCCGATGCGCTTCAGTTCGGCCTCGGGATCGGCGTCGTAGGCGTCGAGGTCCGGGTGCTCCTGTGCGAAGATCACGGGGATGCCGGCCCACGCCTCGACGCTCTTTTCGAACTGGTCGGCGCGGAGACAGACGCCTCCGACTTTGCGGTCGAGGCTCTGGAGGATCGCGGTGTGGCTGCCGGCCTCGATGGCCGTGGCATGCGAAAAGATGGTCTGAGAGGGGAGTGCCGCGGATGCTGTAGCTGCCTGAGCGCCGGGCATACGTAGCCGTATGGTTCAGATCGGCACGTACATTTGGCGTACTTTTCGGAAAGGAACGAACGAAAAGAGGGGATTAGGCTGTGGGGCAGCGTGTGAAAAGGCCGACGAGGGTTTCTGCGTCACTGGGGGCGAGTTTAACGTCGAGTGTGATACGGATCCATCGGCCCTGCCCGAGACAGTCCCGGCAGACGGCCGAGCCGCCGAGACGGCCGGGGGCGGCATCGCCATCGGGAACGAAGGAGCGCCCGCCGCACCACGGGCAGACGAGGCCGTGCGGCTCGTCGGTCATTCGTCCACCTTCGCGATCGGCGTCGTTTCCGTCTCCTGCACCAGAGCGGCACGCCCGGCACACGTCCGGCCGATCGCTTCCTCCATCCACCCCTGATGGAACTCGTAGAGCTCGCGGTCGTTCGAGATAACGTTCTGTTCGATCCTTGGGTTCGCGGTCCAGTTCGCCGAGCCCTCGACGACGATCCACGTATCGGTTTTTTCATTGCCGAGGAGGGCGACCTTCGCGTGGTTCTCGATCCCGACGCACCGCATCCCGCGCTCGGTCATGCCGGTGTGGAGCAGGGAGTATACGGCCGGTTCGCGGCGTCGGAAATAGAGCCCGGTGATCACAGATGCCGTCGTCACGGACCCGTCGTCGATGAGGCCGAGCAGTTCTGCCGCGTTCAGGCGGTTCAGCGTCCAGGTCGAGCCGTAGAACTCGGCGACGTGGCCCATGTAGCCGGCCATCACGGGGATCCACGACCAGTAATCGAACGCTCCATTCGAAACGACGTGATACGAATAGCCGGGTTCCGGCAGGGTCGGCATCACGTCGGCGAGCGCTTCACGCTTCATGGCCGCGATCATCTTCGCTTTTCGCTCGCGGCGGAGCATGCGCGGGCTGATCGTCTCCTCCGACGGCATCGCCCGGGCGTCGATCCCGAACGGATGGCACGGGCCGACGAGGGCCTCGATCTGTGCGTCGAGGTTCCCCGATTCGAGGATTTTTGCAATCTCCTCGTCCGGGCCGGTCATTCGGGCAGGCCCTCCCGTTCGCGGCGGCGGGCGCGACAGGCTCTTTCCCACATGGCCGCCACTCCGGGGCGGTCGGCCCGGTATTTTTTGTTGTATTCTCTGAGTCGCTCCCGGTTGTCGCGTCGCCATTTCTTTTTGTATTCGGCCTTCCGTGCGAGGGCCTCGGGGCTGGTCGCCGTCATTCGAGCAGGTCCTTGAGGCACTCGGCGCAGATGATCGCGGTCTCGTCGTCGATATAGCAGGCGCGGAGGTCGGAGCGGTCCCGGCCGCATTGCTGGCAGGTCGTCGGTTTCTCGAGCGTGATCGGGCCGAGGATGTCGATCGCGGTCGCCGGCCGCGGGAACTTTCGCGTGCAGTGCGAGCAGCAGAGCATGGGGGAGTCGGTACGCGGCGACCATTGGTGACCGCAAAAGGGGCAGGTGATCATAAGGAGCAGTCCGCCGGATTCTCCCCGTGCTCGCGGAGGTACGCCGCGAGCACTTCGTCGACGGGCGTTGGTTCGTCCCCTTTCCAAAACATCTCGTTCCCGTCATCGTCGTCCTCGCGCGAATCGAACCGCCGCCAGATATATTCGATCAGATCGTTTTTGTCGAATCCGTCGAACCATTCCCAGTCAACGAGCCCGGAATTGTCATACCAGGTCCCGACGTCGGTGATCGTTGTGAAATTCATGGTTTACGCCTCCGCGAGCTGGCGCTCGATCTCTTCGACAATCGCATCGAACATCTCGTCCGAGGTGTGCCCACCGGCGCCGAATTCGTCCGTGTTGATATCGTAGAAAACCTTGGCGAAATCCAGGGTTGTCCCGAGGTCCCGCGCGCGACCGTTGCTGATCGGTTCGCCGCGGAGTGTGGCCGAGCTGATGTTCCCTGTTTTGTAGTGCTCGGTCCGCAGTCCGTAGAGCGCGCGGAGGTCGAAATAGATCCGGTGTTTGTTGTCCCTGTTCCACTCGCTTCCCATCGCCTTCATTTTTTGGAGTTCTTCTGGGGTTGTCATTTCGCTTTCCTCTATATACTATATCGTCGTCTGAGGTATTAAATCTTTCTATCCGGTCGCATGATCGCGGGGCGGTGTGCGGCACGATATGCATCGGTCCTGCACCTGGGGGTACAGTAGGTCGCCCCCTTCTCGCCTTTGCGCGAGGTGAAAAACACTTTGCCGCAGTGTTTACAGATATGTTCATGCTGCCGTGTTTCCGTCCGCACGGCCGTTATGTCGACCGCTCCGAGTCGCTCGCGCATTTGCGTTTCGTGGAGCAGGCGGTGTTTCGATGGGGACAGCGCCTCAAGATTTGCGATCTCGTTGTTTTCGGGGTTGCCATCAATGTGATGGATAACATATCCATCGGGTATCGGGCCATGCGCCGCCTCGTAAATCGCCCGATGGAGAAATGTATAGTCATTACTGTAATACCCAACGCACGGATACCAGGTCCTCCCGCCCCATTTAATCGGGCGATCTTCCTGTTTCATACCATACTATATAGTCTTTATAAGTATAAATAACTATCGGAAAGCAACAGAAGAGTTACGCCCGCGCGTGGCCCCGCGCCCGGAGCGTCTCGGCGAGCACGGCCTCGACGTCCTGCGGTTGGACGCCGGCGGCGGCGAGGAGGTCGCGGGGGACGCGGGTTCGGACCGTGACGATCCCGCCCGCGTCCTCCCGACGTCGCACCCAGCTCCGAACGCCGTAGCCCGACCGGCCGCCGTTGGCCACGCCGAACCGTGCCGAGAGCTCGCGGGCGATGGCGCCCCACGTCATGCTGTAGGCGTGGGCGAGGATGTACACCTGCTCCTCCGCCGAGAACGGGATGCCGGACGTCACGCGCGCCTCGTCATGACGCGCGTCCACGTCCCGCCATGGTAGCGATGGTGGAGGATCGCGAGCCCCTCACCGTAGTCGCGGATGGCGCCGACCTGGTCCGGCCCGCCCTCGTCACCGATGACGCACAGGAGCCCGAACTGCATCGCGCGCGGGTCGTCGAAGAACCGGGCCTCGTCGTTGAGGTGCCGTACCTTCGATGCGTAATCCATCTGGTAGGACGGGTCCATCAGTCGGCCTCCTCCGGGGGGTAGATGTAGAGCCCCGGCCCGCCACTCTCGCGTGTGACGGTGTATCCGTCGCCCTCGAACAGCGCGATCAATTGGTCCATTGCCGTCGGGGAGATGACGGTGTTCGGAGCCGGCCGCCAATAGGCCATGACCTTCAATTCCCCCATGAACGTTGGAGTGAGGGCGGGCGTCACGCCTCCGCTCCCAGGAGCCGATCGACCTCGTCCAGCGGCATAAGTGCATTTGTATCTACAGGGACAGATATAACAGGTGCAAAATCGCAAAATCCGCCCACGTGGTCATCCGGCACCTCGTCGACGCTGTAGACCGCATCGGCTTCCGCCGCACAGATCGGGCACGGGTTCGGGCCGAGCAGCCGCCGGACCGTCTCGGCGCCCGCGTTCGCGTACCGCGCAATCGCGCCGGCGCGCTGGATCCGCATGGTCTCGGTGTGCGCGATGCGGGCGAGCTTGTACCGCGAGCCCTCGACGACCTCGGACAGGTGCGCGGCGACGACGTCCTGCCCCCACCCCTCGCGGATGCCGTCGGCGAGCGCATCGGCGATGTCCTGCCTCACCTCGGCCGTGTGGTTCTCGAGCCACGGGACGAACTTCCCGCCGATCATCGACCCGCCGCGCTCGACGAGGTCCTTCGTGTACGGCTTGAGGTACGCCTCCGCTTCCTTCGCGACGAGGTCGGACGAGAGCCGGAAGCCGCCCGCTTCGGTGGGGGGCGGGGTCGTGGCCTTCTTCGCCCGCGCATTGGCGACGGCGTTGGTGCGGCCGGCACGGTGAACCCTGCGCTGTCCGATGAGGTCGCCGATGATGTGGGCGCGCTTCCCTTCGTCTGCGAGGTCGGCGATCAGGCCCGCGCGGTAGTCGGCGATCAGGGCATCGAGGTCGATCACAGTTCCTCTTTGTCAACGAAGATCGTGACTGTGTCCCGAACGATGTTGATCTCGTGCCAGTCGTCGCCGAGGTCGGTCGTCTCGACACCCTCGCGATCTTTCAGTGCGTCGACAAGCGCGGCGATCGGTGTGTGTTTCAGAACATCCGACCAATAGGCGAGGAGACCGTCTCCGATTATCGGAACTCCGCCCTCACACACGGCCGTGGCGACTATTCCAGCCGGATATGCATGAAGCCATATCCCCTCATCGCCGATATGGCCCGTGCCGGCGATCTCCGGTGCCTCATAGTCGTCCGTCATTTCGGCACCTCCAGAGATGTGAGCTGTGCGCGCATCTCGTCGAGCGTCGAGGCGATGGTCGCGAGTCCATTGGAGAGTATCGCGAGTTGTTGCTCCAGATGCTTGGTATCGGCAACGACGCTGATTGTGAGAGGGTTGGGCATCACTCGCCCTCCAGCGCCGCTTTCACGCCCTTCTCCAGCGCGGACAGCCGCGTGTCGAACTTCCACCGTAACTGCTCTTTGATGGCGCTATGGTACTCGGATGCGTCGGCCTCGCGCGTGGCGTTCGTGATCGACGCGAAGCCGAAGCCGGCCGGCGCGGTCGTGCTGCCGTGCTCCGCGTTCCACGCGGCGAACCCCTCGATCTCCTCGAGCGAATACCCCTCCTGCCCGAGCAGCGCGAGGTACTGGACCGGGTCGGCGAGCCCGGATGCGCGGAGTTCGGTGGCAATCCGGAGGTTGGTCTCGGTGCGGTCGATCGAGGGGCTCGGGATGTGGCACTTGACGATATAATCGGGGCGGCCGTTGAGGTCGAGCCAGGGCTGGAGCAGGCGCTCGATATTGGACTCGAACTTGCGGTGGAATCCCGCGAGGAATGAGTATGTCACATCGAGTTCGGGCGCGGCCGACCCGCCGATCAGGGTGCCGTCCTTTGCGATGAACTTTGCAGGGCTGAAATAGTCGATCACCATCCGGGCGAGCGCTTCGACGGTATCGAGCGCAACCGTGCCCTCTTTCACCGGCAGCCCGACGATCTCCATGCCCGGGCGGAGCTGGTACGGCGTATCCTTCCCCCAGTTCTGCAAGACCTTCTGCGCATACGCAACATCTTCGTCGGTCCACTTCTCCATCCGGATGAAGACGATCGGCGCCCCGACGCGGTTCACCTGCTGCATCTGGGCGATCCAGACGAAATCCAGCATCCGGATCACGGAGACGACCGGGCGGATCATCGGGCGCCCCGTGAGCTCGGGTACGGTCGGATCGCGGATGGCGGTGACGTTCTCGATCCGCGCCGTCGTGTACGTGGCTGGTTCGGTGATCCAGTACTCGACCTCGCCCGCGGTGTTCTGGACGATCCCCTTCAGGATCTCGCCGTACGTATAGATCGACGCACTCGCCGGGCGCCGGGCGAAGAGCTCGGGTGGGAGGCGGCGGAGTTTCTTCAGCGTCCAGATACGGCCCTCGTACCCCCACACATCGTTCCAGAGCGCGAGGCCCCAATCGAACCAGTCGGGGAGGACCGTGCAGAGATGCGACCAGAGGTCGACGTCGGGCCGGTCGACCATGGATTGCAGCGCGGTGGTCAGCGTCTCGTCCGGCTTCAGTTCGGAATCGAGGACCTCGAGCGTGAACCGATCGCGGTACACGAGTGTCTTGAGGGCGTCGCGGGTGCCGGCCCAGTAGTAGTTCTCGCGCAGTTTCAGGATCTCATCGACATCGAGCGTCGGCGTCTCCCGCCAGGTCATGCCGTTCGCGGCAACCCAGATCGGGCCTTCCTCCTTGGTTTTGTCGGTTTTCTTCGGTGCCATGGTTCAGAGCCTCGGGATAGATGCCGAGCGACTGCCGAGCGTGGGGATCTCGCGTGGCGCCCGGATCGCGGAGAGGGGGATGGAGACGCCGGAATCGCGCCCGTGTGCAAAAGCGAGCATCAACGCCTCGGCACGGTCGGGAGATTTGCCAGCAAGCCTTCGCTTCATCTCGTCCTTCGCCTCGATCAGGACCTGCCCGCGCGAGTTGATCTTGTACCTGAGTTGCGCGAGCTGTGCGGTCTGGATCTCGTCGTCCTCGATGTCGATGTCCCCGTCCTCGAATCGCTGCCGGAGTCCCCAGTACCACTCGGCGCGGAGATTCGCGAACTGCTCGGGGTCGGTCGTGGCTCCCCCAACGTTCATCTCCTGTGCCGGCAATTCCAGCTCCTCGAGGCGGTCGTAGACGCCGGCGCCGATGCCGATCGCGTCGATCTTCGCCGCAGTCGCCCGCGCCTCTCGGATCTCGGTGACCACGGCCCCGGCAAGCTCCATCGTCGAGCAGAACGGGATGATCCTCCGTATCCGGGCGACGGGACCGCGCCGGAGGGTAATGACCGATTCGTCCGATCCGTATCTCGCACAGTCGACGCCGAGTTCCGCCGGATCGCCGGATTCCAGGCCCCGGTTGACCGCCGCCTCGATCCAGTGGTAGGGGATCAGGCCATCGGCGGAGACGGGGGGGAATTTCGCGTCGACTTTTGCGATATACTGTGGAGTGTCCTTTGTCCACCCGTCGGCGATCCGGTCGGCAACCCACCGCGGCGTCACGAGGAACGGCATCGGGAGGGGGCCGGTGATCTTCTCCTCCCACGTTCCGGCGAACAGATCGTCTTCGGTGATACCGAACGCCGTGAAGTTCGGCGTCTCCCAGGCGGGGATCGAGATCTTCGCGACGCCGGGCGTCTGATACGCGCGGGCAAACGAACCGCTTGGATTCGTCGGGTTGCCGATCATCAGGAAACGGCTCTCGTCGCTCGTCAGAACGCCCGCGATCCCATCATAAATCTCCTCGCTGATGCCGGACGCCTCGTCGGCGATGACGAGGAGATGGAGGTTGTGGAAGCCCTGGAAGCGGTCGTTGTCGTACTCCGGCGCGGTGAAGCCGAGCGCGAACCACCCGTCGGCGAGGCGGAGTTCCTGTGAGAGCAGCGTGCCGCCGAGGGGGATCCGGGCGCCCGTCTTCGCGAGCCGGATCTCTTTCCAGAGGATCTCTTTGACCTGCCGCGCGGTTGGGGCGGTTGTCAGGACGATTGAGTCACGGTGGGTGTAGAGCCACCAGAGGGCGGCGGCGGCGGCATCGAAACTCTTTCCGGCACCGTGGCAGGACTTGACCGCCGTCTTCCGGCAATCGCGAACGGCTGTGAGGATCTCCTTCTGCTTCTGCCAGAGGCGGTCCCCAAGGAACCGCTCGCACCACCAGACCGGATCGCGGAGCGATCGGGCGTGTATCTCCTCTGCTTCAGCTTTCGGGATCTGTCGCAACTGCTACCACATCCATCCAGGTGAGACTACCGGAATGCTCGACCTTCGCCGCCGCGTTGAGCCCCTCGAACTTGTTGCGCTCCGCGAGGACAGCGAGTTTCGTCCGGGGGTCCTCGGCATCTCGCCAGAGCGATTCGAACCGGGCGCGGGCGAGGGCGCGGAGGTCCTCGATCTCGGCGTCGGTCTGTTCGCGGAGGAGCGCCCTCGCGGCAGCGAGGTACGTGTCGACGGTCTGGATCGTGACGTTCCAGGCCGGGCGGTCCTTTGTCGGGGTGTTCCCGTACTGGAGGATCCGGTGCCGGTCCGAGACACCACCGACGATCAGGGTCGCGACCTCGCGGACCCGCTGCTCCCGCGCCGCGGTGTCGTCGCCGGTGAACCGCCCCCCTCGGCCGCCGGGTTTGCGGATGGGGATGTCGTGATCGACGAGGATCGCGCGGACGCGGGTGGAGCGGAGGTGGTGTCGGGGGGCGATGGTCGCGAGGCTATCGCCGGCTTCATACTCGCGGCAGATCGTGGCCTCATCGGTCACGGCGGGCACACCTCGAGCCATGCGGCAAGACCGCGATAGAGCGCACCGAACGGGATCTCCTCAGTCGTCTCCATCCCGCTCCCCCGCATAATCGATCTCCTCGCCCGTGGTCCGGACATGGAGCGATTCGTAGATCGTGACAAGATCGCCCATGCCGCGCGCGATCGTGTTGAGGGCCGCTTCGAGATTCGCGATCTCCTGTCGGAGCTCGGCGATGTCCTGGTATGTCACAGGTCCGTCGCGGATCATCGTGCTGCGGAGCGCGGGCATCAGACGACCTCGAACCGGCTCCGGATAACCCACTCGACGGGTGTGAGCGGCCACACATCGCCGTCGGTCATCGTGACGACCGGTTGCAGCCGGTAGACGCCCGACTTCACGAGGTCGCCCTCCTGCGTCGTGTACGTGATCAGGCCGTCGATCGTGGCGCTGTCAGGAGTCCAGGTGGTCTCCGCGTAGTCCGGCGCCCGGACTGCGATCGTGACCGATGCGACGTCCGTCACGAGGTCCATCGACGTCGCGATCTGAAGTTCCGCACCGACCGTGCCGGTGTAGATGTTCGGATTCGTCATTGTCACCCTCCGGTTCGTGCGGGGTTCTGCGAGACGAGCACGGTCGGCGCCGCCGGAACCCCCGCGATCGTAAAGACGGTCGGGGGCAGCAGGAGATAGTACGGATTCGACGCCGTCCCCGTCAGTGTCACTACCGGGTCCGTATCGCCGCAGGGGGTGATCATTACCCAGTCGATCGCGATATCGTCGCCCCCGGTGCCGAGAACCGCCACCAGAGGGCTCTCGTCGTCGAGGGACGCGAGCGCGTGGGTATACTCTCCCGCCCGGACAGCTGCGGTCCCCGACGGTCGGCGGCGGATCTCGACGATCTGCCACTCCGGGATCTCCGATGACGATCCGGAATCGGCGGAGAACATGATCGAAATGTGGGGGTGGATGTCCCCCGGTCCGTCGAGGAGCGACACAACCGGGTCCTCGGCGATCCGGAGGCGAATCCGCGCCCTGACCAGGTACCCGGCGCCGGAGACCGGCGCTGCAGTCGAGATCACGCCGCCACAGTCAGCTGAGGCTGGGTCGGCGTCCGGCAGGAGGAGGACTCCGCCGCCGAGTGTGGGGTCGCCGTATCCGCCGTTCCGGTACACGGTCCAGCGCGCCGTGTCGAGCGCATCGACGCCAAAGTCGTCGGGGTCGCCGACCTCACTCGACGCGTCCGCGGCGGCGGGATTGCCGTAGAGCGCATCAAGCCCCGTCTGACCGGGGGTGACCAGGACCAGGGCGACCGCGGCGGTCGAGTCGGTCCGCGACTCGGTCCTGTGCGGACAGAGGGTCAGTGTCGCGGGGTTCCGGAACCGAAGGTCGGCGAAATCCGCCTGCATCCCGGTAGTCCACGCGACCTCGACGACCACGATCTCGCCGTCGACGCTCGGCGCAGGATCGATCGCATAGCGCGCGGCCGTGGGCCACTCCGAGAGGGGGGCCGCGGTCATACCCACCCCGCCCCGTGTATTGCGGCGTATGCCGTTTCCGCGATCGTATGCAGTCCGGCGGCGCTCGGGTGCGTGCCGTCGCCCGAGTCGTACGCGGCGAGCAGGTGATCGGGCGTCGCCGGGTCTCGCAGCGCGGTCCATGTATCCGCGACGAGGACGGACTCCGACGCCTGCGCCGCGATCCATGCGTTGACGGCGGCGAGGGTGACGAGGCCGTCCGCCAGGAAATTGACGTTGGGCGGGGTCGTCAGCAGGACGACCTTTGCGCCGGCCGCGGTGCTCGCGGCGACCATATCCGAGATGTTGGCCTCGATGTCTTCGGCGGAGACTGATCCGATGTCGTTGGTCCCACCCATGATCAGGACGACCCAGGGGGTATGATCCGCGAGGTGCCCCGGTAGGGTGGCGAGCATCTGCGCCGTCTTCGTCCCACTGGCGCCTTCGTTATACATCCTCTGGTTATCGTCGAGCCTTCGGGGCGGCCCGTTGATCAGGTCGTTGAGGACGTGCGGATAGGTCGTGTCCCCGGTGATTCCGGGAATACCCCCGCCCGCTGTGATCGAGTCACCGACGGCGACGGCCCGCCAGCCGTCGCCCTCAGGCAAAGGGAGATCGACCCCCCTTGGTGCGAGGAGGGCTCGTAGATACCGCGCGTTCTGGTCGCACTCGGCGTCGGAGAGGTAGCGCGGGGTCACGACATGGGCGCACTGCCCGCCGTTCTGGTAGACCGAGCTTCGGGTGCCGAGCCGGATCGATAGCGGGGTGGCGTTCGCGTTCAAGGCCGCGGCGACGCTCGTCGTCTGTTGCGTCCATGTGCCGCAGCCCCGCCGGGCCTCGAGGACCGTGCCGCCGAGATACCGGATGGTGATGATCTCGGGCGTCGCGGTGAGCCTCCCGGGGAGGACCACCGACGTCTGCGCCGAGCCGTTGGATACGGCGATCCAGATGCTGTCGGCATCGCTGCCGCCGTTGGTCGAGTCCATCGCCTGTACGATCGCCCACGTTGCCGACCCGGAGATCTCGCCGATCAGCCCGCCGTAGACAACCTTCGTTGTTGCACTCGCGACGAACTGCCACGTCATCGCGGTTTTCCCTTTCAGCGCCGCGTACACGGGCGAGATGTCGACGTAGCCCGCGCCGCCGCCGAAGACGAGCCCCTGCGGCCCCCACGTCGGGGGGGCTGCGCCCGCGATCGTGCCGTTGGAGCCGCTGCCGCTCCGGTCGTAGACGGTCGCGCCCTGCCCCTCATCGAAGAGGAGGATCATTGCCGCGCCCGGCACGAGACCGTATACCACAGGCTGCCCGACGGCCCGGAGGCCGAGGAGACTGAGTCCGACGGGAACGAGTCCGGTCATCTCAGGTACCCGTACCCAGCTCGACGTCGATGTCTGCTAGCGCCCCGGCCGTGAGCGACTTGACGGCCACGACGAGAAGTCCGCCGCCGACGTTGGCGGTGAACCCGTCGGACAGTTGCCCGGCGGTCACGACCCCCGGCGTTCCCGGCGCCCATTTGCCGTTGATCTGGACAAACGGCACGGCGGTGAGCGACGGCACGGCAGTGAGTGCGCCCGGGCGAGCCTTCACCCGAACGTAGGCCGTGGGGTACCCGGCGCAGTCGACGACGCCCGATGAGGTGGCACCGGCGATCGCGATCTTCACCGGCGCGAGGGAGAGGTTGGTCGCGTAAATTGCCGCGGCTGTATCGGCGCCCGTACCGACCAGTTTCAGTGTCACGGTTCCGGCGGCCTGTCCGGCATACGGAGCGCCAACGGTCTCGACGGCCGTGATGGTGCAGCCGGCGGCCCGCTGTGCCTCCGTAATCTCGGCGAGACGTTTGGGTGCCGCGTCGACGCCGAAGAATATCACGTACGACTCGGCGCCGACGACCTGTGGGATCGTGAGGAGCACGCACTTGTTCTCCGTCGGTGTTATCGCGACAATGTCCGAGCGTGTCGCGTACCCGTAGCAGGTGCCGACAGCGACGGCGATGTTGTGCGACGCCGCGGCCATGACGCCGACGTGGGCATCGTCCTTTGCGGCCGTGATCGTCGGCGACGCGAGGGTGTCGGCCGCGGTAACGCCGAAGCGGTGGGCGATGCCGATCGGATTTCTGTTCGCGCACGCAGCGGTTGGATACGGGTTCGTCTTCGATGCGGCCGCTCCGCCGACGGTTCCGCCCATTCAGGCGCCTCCGTCGGTTGTGCCGCCGACGTATGGGACGGGGGCCGGGGGCCGGGGGCGGTCGGTGTCGTGCTCGGGGGCGTACCGCTCACGATCGGCGTTGGACCGGGCGATGAGGCCGCTGTCCCACGCGGCGGACGGGTCGGCGGGCATCGGCTCACTCCGTCATGAGCGCTTTGAGCGTGACGCCGCCGTCCCGGTATGCATGGAGCGCGGCGCGGCCGACCTGCCGCTCTTCGTCGGGTGTGATGGTGCCGTCGCTGCCGGCGGTGTTGCAGGACTGCAGAACGGCGATGGTCGAGCGGGCGAAGGTCAGGGCGGCGCGTGCCTTGCCGTTGTTCACGAAATATCCGACACCGGCGCCGATTGCGAGGAATGCGGCAATGCCGGTGTAGAAGAGGGCCGGATCGATGGGCATACGAACGTCTGCGCCGCCGTCCCGAAGAATGTTTCGGCGGAGGCGAACGTTCGGATCGTTCGGAACGGGGATTTAAAAGGGAAGAGGGTTACCGTGGATATGGCTCGTCGTGATTCGGGGCGTGGATCCACCGGCCGCCGGACCAGCGATACCATTCGCGGTCGGCTTCGATGTAGAGTGTGTCTCCCTCGTGTGGGTACGAGACGGCCACACCGGGATCGGTATATCTGTTCCCCCAATATGAGACCGAGCCGTCCGTATGCCGCCACCACGTCATATGGTCCGGCACCCATCGGCCGTTCTCGAAATGCCCGCGGGTGTCGGTCATGGTCCACCGTCCTTCAGCGCGCGAAAACCGTCACAGACCGCGAACGCCTGCTCGCGCGAGAGAGCGATCTCTCCCCCATCTGTCGTGACCGCGAGCCCTCCATGCGTCTCGGCATCGAGGGCCAGGTGGACGATCCGCACCTCCCGTCCGTCGATCTCGATCGGCACGCTTGGGAGGGTCGTGAGATCGGCAGTTCCGAAGAACGTGATGAGGATCGCATCGGGGATTCGTGTGGCACCGGTCATGTCGACCCCCAGACCACATACCCGACTATGATGCCAACGGCGATGCCGCCCCCAAGGCCGACGGCCCACATGGTCCACCCCAGATCGCGCCAGAAGTCGGTCATGGTTTCCCCGGGACAATCCGTACTGTTGCTAGGGGAGCCTTCTCGCACCACGTGGTCATACAATTCAGCATTTCATTTCCATATTTTCGCGACGACGCGTCCCATCCGCTGGTGATGTGTTGCGCGAGTTCGGCGCGCCTGGCGTCAAACGCATCTACCAGGGCCACCAGCGCCGGACGGATGTCCTTTGCGAGGCGCCCGTTGAGTGCCTCCCAATCCCACGCGTGATCGACAACCTGCACCATCCACGACGAAAACATATAGTCGAATTTTGCGGTGAACACTACAATGGGAGCCGGGCCTCCGGCATCGACCTCGAACCTGCATTTGAGGTGCACGTCAACCTCTCGGAACCATGCGGGGTGGTTACAGTCGATCATCGGCCATACTCCGTTTCGGGCCTTCGAGAAAGTCATCGGTCATAGGGAGTTCTCCTGTTTCTCCTGTTCCGCCCACGCCTCGTCGTCCAGTTCGGTCATCGCGGCGAGCTCCTCGTCGGTGAAATCGGGAGGCGGATATGGTGGGCGCTTGCGGCGGGCTTCGCTGGCGGCATATATCTTTGAGAACGCGATCCCGCGTTCCTTCATGAATTTTTCAAGGTCGGTCATGGCTTCTGCCCCGATCCGATGATCGTATCGGTCCATGCAATGGCCTCGTCGATGCTGCGGAGCAGCCGGGCCCGATGTGCCGGGTCGACGGGGATCGATGTACCGCCCCGGGGGAATGATGTCGCCTCCATACGGGCGAGGCGTAGGTGCGATCTTGCCGCATCAACGAACATCCGATCCTTCATGCCCTCTCCTTCATCACGACAACACGATCGATGGTTCTGTAATTCATTAACTTCGCCATAATTTGAAATCTGATGTTGCGCTCAGGGTCGTTGATGAATGCGAGTTTTGCCGTGTGGCGCATTTCGAGTTGGTGGCGCTCGGATAGGTACCGGCTCCCCTGCAGATCCTTGTTCAGCCGCGCCACCAGAGCCGCGCAGTACTCCTCATATTCGCGCTCGGCTTCGGCGAGTCCCGGACAGTCCCGCCAGATGACCTCGACGCCGATTGGTGCTCCCCCCGCATCGACTGTTGTGAACTCCATACCCTCTCCTTTCTCCCCATTGCTCATCAATGCCCCGCCACCCACGCGCGGAACTCCTCGAGAACGGGGCCGATCTTCTTCACCTTGTACCGGTCCTGCGGCCGGCCGGTCGCCCCGAACGCGGCGGCGGCGAGCGACGTCTCTTCCGTCAACAGGCCCGCCTCGCCGCACTTCGCAAGCACGAATGTCAGCCAATCGTGATATGCGCGGGCCTTGTCTTCACTCAGTCGCTTCTCAAGGACGTCGGTCGTGTACCGCTCGATTAGGTCGGCGGCCGTTGGGGAGCAGTAGGCGGGCGGGGCGTCGTCGGCGAGGGCGGTCATCCTGCGTCCCTCCATCGGTCCACTCTCGCGATCCGGTCGACAATCCGTGAGAGGACGTAGCACGCCGCGAGGATGAGCAGGAGCGCGGCGATGAACTCGCCGAAGGTGATCATCGGAACCACTCCGGACATCGACGCTCGGCGACGTACGTCAGGGCGAGCACGACGACGCAGACGAGGCCGATCGCGTACCACGGATACGCAGCGGACGTATTCATGGCGATGGGCTGGACGGTAATGGGGGTGGGGATGGGGATCATGGCCCTTCCTTTTTCTTCGCGGGTCTGGAGAGAGCGGCGGCGATCCGCTTCCATTCCTTCTCCTCTTTGAGGGCTCTCTCGACGACGGCCCGCGCCCGCTCGTCGATCGTGTCGAGAAGGATCGTGCGGCCGGTCAAAATGAAGAAGACCGAGAGCCCGAGGGCCACCCCGCCGTAGAGCGCGGACATCGGATCGAAGCTCATCCGCTCCCCCCCGGCACGTACTTCGTCCCCGGCGGCAGCAGCGGCCGAATGTCGTCGGGCGGGAACATCGTCCACCGCCGCACACCGTTTCCATCGTAGAGGTTCAGCGCCAGGTCCTCGCGGAGCAGGTACTCGCGCAGGGTCGGGGTCTGCGGGACGGGCACGGGGATCACGGGGTCGATGATGGGCGGATCGACCACCGGATCGGTGACGGGCTCGGCGTCTTCGATGATGTAGGTGATAGCACCGTTGAGCCTCGATGCCTTCCAGATCTCCACCACGGGCTTCTGCGGGCTCCGGATGATGATGTTGAACCCATTGACCGCATATCCGACCACGGCGTATTTTCCGGTGTCTCTGTCGGCGGCGTGGTTCGGGCAGTCGATGTAGTCGGACCTGATGGTGCGCCCGAGGGTGACGGCCGTTTCCGGCGGGTCGATGATGGTGAGGTCGAGCGTGCCCGAGCCGCCGACCTGCCCGAGGAAGGCCCGGCGCGTCGCCGCTTTCGACGTGAACTCGATGACGGCGTTGGGCGCCCCGTACTCGCAGATCATGCCGTACTGCGATCCGGTGTCACTGCACTGCTCGACCCTCAGCATGGTCGATTCCTGGTTCTTGAGCGCGAAGCCGGCGCCGGCACAT
>Ga0172381_10000664_pt1 | contig 41587 bp, 63 predicted proteins | sample Leawel6488metaG_FD_119754 | JGI IMG/M metagenome (GOLD analysis project Ga0172381, IMG submission 119754) | Leachate microbial communities from a municipal landfill in Southern Ontario, Canada - Leachate well 64-88 metaG | ecosystem: Engineered > Solid waste > Landfill > Unclassified | place... | reverse complement strand
CTTAATTTCGCTTTCTATGCCCTTTTCAGCCCCTTTCTTCCTTTGGGCTATGGGTTACTTTAATATGGGTTTTATCGCACCCTTGACCCTTGTAGGCTCTAAATCTGCCTATCTTTTAGCCCTTATGCCATTGGTCTGGTTGTTTTGGCTAAAGAAGTTCAAAAAGGATGTAAAATTCAAGTTAGCGTTTGAGCAGGCGGATGAGGATAAGAAGTTTCACTTGGGTAAGATTATACTGGCAATTAAGACAATCGGTTTTTACTTTGCTTTAGGGCTTATTCCTTTTCGCATTACCTTTTACCATTCGTTTATCCAATCCTGTGCCGGCAATGAAATATCTAAGAAAAAAGCATACACAATAAAAGATAAGTTTTTTTGGATAGGGTTAGGGATTATTGTATTTTGGATTGTCTATTCCCTGCATAAATGGGATATGCTCTCTTATGGTTTATGGTGGTTCTTTATTACGATTGCTCCGTTTAGCAATATAAAAAGGTTGCAACAGGAAATTTCTGACAGATATTTATATATGCCTTTAATCGGAATTATGTTAGCATTATCAACTTTAATCGCAAACTATCCTATTGTTATTGCTGTAATATTGACAATGTATATTACTAAATTTGTTACAATTATGGGGGCTTACAGGGACGATTATTATATTCTTGAATATGCTGTAATTGAAGATAGCAAGGCGTGGTTTGCTTGGCATATGCGTGGAATGAAACGCTGGGACGCTCAATCTTACCGAGAAGCATTGATTATGTGGGTAATGACAAAATTAATCTCCCCGAAAGAATTTAAGGTCTTATGGAATATCGCAGTAGTTTTACGTTTATTAAGAAAGGAGCAAGAAGCGGCGGAGTATTTTAAATTGGCAGTAGAGAATATGGTAAAAGGGCAAGAGGAAGAATTAAAACCATTGATTGAAGATTATAAAAAAGGAAAGTTGAGGTTGGTAACTTGAAAATAAGATGTCCTATATCACAGGAATTAACTGATTTTAACCGTAAATGCAAAAGGTGTATATTCTTTAAAAAATGCCAAAATATAAAGAAGCTCCGCTATGCGATTTTAGTAGGATAGAGTTAAGAATACCGGCTAATTCAAGATTAAAGTTAATCAAGTTAGCTTATAAGCCTACTTATTTAAAAGAAGATGAAATTGTATTCTGCAAAACTTGGCAATATAAAACGGATATAGTAATTAAGCAAGCTAAGCATTTGCAGTCAATAGCAGAAAAAGCGTTGATAAAAGCGAAGTAATAAAAAACCCTCTACCAAATTCTTCGGCAACATCCCAATTTATTAATTTACTCCATATTCCCATTGATACAGCAAGAGAAATAGAATATATCAATATCGCCCACCAATAAATACCTAACCAGAATAAAGGAAAAGTTGATAAGCCTACCATAAACCCGTGAAACCAGTAATTATCAAAACCGAAAAGAAAATCCCAATAAGTAGTTAATGCCCCGAACATCAATCCAAACATTAAGAAGTAAACCCACCAATAGGATAATTGAAAACCAACCAAAAGCCACAAGGCTATAAGGGCTATTAGTGGGCAACCTAAATCACGATACTTGGTATTAAATGGTTTTCCTTTACCACCCATACGATAAAGGACACCACTTATAATTGATAAAATAAGTAGTATAATTATTTTCATTTTTCTACTTTCGCCTTAACTACTTGCTCAAGGTAATAATCGCTTATAAACCATCCGTTTTTTTCAGGTGTATAAGCAATAGCTTTCGGCATTTTAGTTATATCTGATTTCTCAATAGGATGTAGGATTACAGAAGCGCACCCACTAATTACGATTGAGATTATCAAAACCGCCAGTAATTTTACTGGGGTCATTCTCATCCACACCTTGCTTGATTTCATTTGAGGCATCCTCTTTTCTTTTTTGCTTGGCTCGCTCCTTACCAGAAAGATATTTCCACAAACCAATAACTATTAGCAGGAGCGAGCTTATTATCCCAAGTATAGTTGCTGTCATTATTTATTCAACGCAATGTATTTACCCACAAAAGCAATAATTCTATCTAACACCGTATCATCTTTAGTCGTCGGCGTTAACTTCACTATGATACTCGCTATCGCTATCACATAAGCAATAACGGTTGCTATATTAGTCCAATTTGCCCCAAACCACGCTATAACATTTGCCATTTTGCTACCTCCTTTTAGTTAAACGCTTCTCTTTCTTCATTTGTCGGCAACCTCTCGTGTCCACAATCTTTGCATTTTAATATCGTTAAAAAGTGGTCATTGCGCCTTGCGGTTATCCACTCTGTATTTTCACTATTGCACTTTTCGCAAGTCATTTTCTAACTATTAAACATTTTAAATCTTCCATAATCAAGCCTTGATTAGCTTGAACCGTTTTTAGCATTTCTTGAGAAGTGGCAGAAGTTACGCTTAATACCCTTGTATTATCCACAAGAGCGTCCGTTGTTTTCTGTAAACTAAAAAAAGCAAAATAAAACATTAAAACAAAAGCCAAGATAGGAAAACCAACCCTGTCAATAAACTGCATAATCACTTTTAAATAATTAGGTAGTTCTCCACTCATTTTAATTCTCCTTTGTTTTAACTGGCGGATGACAAATTTTACAGGGAACATATCCTGCGGCAATCGCCGTTTCTGGTAAGGCAAATATCCTTATATTTTTTTGTTCTATTCTTTTTACCATAATACAATTTTCCCGATGATACTTATTTGATTTAAAACTTCCAATTAATTTTATATCTTTGCTTAATGCTAAAGTTATAAAACCTATGATAAATATAGGAACTAATAATACAACTAATTTCTTCATTATTCTCCTGGCACAGTTTGGTCTAATGCTTCTGAATAAAAGTCGGCGTATGCTTCCTGTAAAAATTCAACACTTAATCAAGATTGCTTTTTTCATTTGTCCTCCAAGTCTTTAACTTTCTTATGCAATTTCTTTATGCTCTCTATTTCATCGGTCAATTCTGGTTTCCTTATCTTGGTGGTAGTATCGGTATAAATATATTGATTGCCGGTAACTACTTCCAAATCCCTTATGGCATTGAACATATCTACCGTAATTTCCCTACCATTTATATGTGCGTGATGTGTCCATGCTAAATCAAAACCCTCGTCTTTATTCTTGCTAATTACTTCTTGAGGGATATTATTAACATTGTCAGTTTTAGTAGCAACGCTAATAGTGTTAACCTCTCCAATTATCTTTTGCAGAGTTTTGGTTAATTTATCTAAATTAGTTATTTGTTGCCTGTTTAGTTTTCCTATCATCCCCCTACCCTGTTAGATGTTATGCTGATTCGTAAAAGAATTGTCCTAGTATTGACTTTGCACCAGAATTTGTCCAATTTACTGCCCCTGTTGCATCTTTATATGCCGTTACGGTTGAAGCACCACCTACTATTTGAGCCTTGGCTGGAACTGCCAAAACGGTAGCATTATCTTCTGTGAGAATACATAACGAACCCCAAGCCGTAGACGTAGAAGATGCAGTATAGGGTAAGGTAAATGTTAAATTCGTTGCATTACTTGTTCCTGTAATATAATAATTAACGAATACTGTCTTTCCTATTTTCTTGACATATATTTCTTTAGTAGGACTACCACTAAATCCAACCACAGTACTTGTTGCCCCATAATTCGCCCACACTCCCTCACTCGCCGGCTTATCCGCAAAGGCAAAGGCTGATTCGCCTTCTACGCACATTGCACCGTCAAAGTAGGCGGAGATAGACCCGCCATCTTCAATAGTAGGATTAACTATTACCGCTGTTCCAGTAGCATTTACTGTATATTCTATTGTCAATAATTGCCAAGTAGAGTTTCCTGTATGATAAGATGATATTGATTCATCCACCCCAGTAGAACCCATTTTAATTCTTATTCTATTTGCAGCATCCGACCAAACCCAACATCCAAAAGTGAGTTTTCTACCTACATAATACGCATATCCTTTTGAAGCACTAACTGTTTGTTGGATTGACCCCGAAGTTCCTGTAAATTTAGCCGAATAAGTTCCTAATTTGATAGTAGATGCTTCTCTTGCTATAGCACCTCCACCATTTAACGTCCACCCATCAGGAGCGACACTTGTCCCCGCACTCCAATTCTCAAAGTCGCCATTGGAGAGGAGTTGAGTGGGGTTGACGGAGCCATCAGATTTAACTTTAGTGCCTAATCCTGTATCTACATAGGCGGTAGTGGAAAGTTTAGTTGAGTTATCGGCTTGGGATTGAGTTGTTGCAGTTGTGCCATTGGGCAGTGCAGGTGTGCCAGAAAGATTTGCAGCAGTGCCAGATGTATTTTGATTAAGTGTTGGGAATGTGCAATTTGTTAATGTTCCCGAAGTGGGAGTACCTAACGCCCCCCCACTATAAAGTAAAGTTGCGTCAGCATTAGGCATGGTATAATTCCTCGTAGTTCCTGCTCCCATACCTGTAAGAGTTGCCAAGCCTGTTGTTGCCGGAGATTTAAGGCTATCGGCTGAACCAGTAAGCGGTCCAACAAATCCGGGAGCTGTTATTATGGACGACCAGGTAGGAATAAATGCCGCATTATAATCTGTGCCAAGAATATGAATATAATGCGGACCAATCCCCGAAATACTGGTGAATACACAGTTATTCACCCACCCAACAATATTTATCGCCCCTGCGTCAAAATCGAGAGGGGCATTGGGCCACATATTATTCATGCAAGTAAATTTACCTCCGCCCGTAAAAATTCCATAGCCGTTTGCATACCCCCTACTATCAGTAATCGAAAGGTAGGTTGTATTCCTCGGTTCGCAAAAAACATCATAGCCAATATTAGATTCAAACCAACACCCCTTAATACTATGGAGAGAATATCCAGTAAGTTCTCCTACCGTGCTGCGTATCCTAATCGCCCCTTTAGTGGGAGCCACTTTAAGACTAAAAGTACAAGAGAAATTTGTCGCCTGTCCTTGGACACTAAACAACAATAGTTTTTCACTGTTCGCCGGAGCCGTAAACATTATTCTATGCACCCCCGACGACATTGCGCCTACCAAGCATAATACTGGCGTAACACCATTGTCTCTCATAACATATAAAATTGGTGCTAATCCTGAATTAAGAGTTAAATTATAAGTTAATTCATAGATAGTACCAGCCGTCAAATCAGGTATATCGTTTGTCGCTGTTTCATTACCTCCACCTCCACTACTTATCGCTGAAGTAACATTACCCTCTGAACTCGCAAAAGTTTCGTAATTACCATTCACCCAACTCGCTGCCATAAGATTAACATTACTTTCTGCCGTACCATTTACTTCCAAATCACAGTTCTCCATATACAACCCGTCATCACGAATCCAATCTATGGCTAATTCAGAATTGCCACCAAATACGCAATCCTTAATCTTAATAAAATTTGAACCGCCTTGTCCAGTAGTCTTATCCGCTTTTATTCCGACCACATTCACATAAAAATTACAGTTTCTTATTAACCCTGTTATAGCACCGTGTAAATCCAACCCAACGGTAGATGCTACAAAATAAACCCTATTAATATCAAACCAAGCAAGATTGGTAAGGGCTATTCCTTTGGCACTTCCACCTTGAACAGCTAAATCTTCTATTACAAGATGACCTCCTGCAATAGTTGCCACAGAGAAATCAATTAGAGTGTCTGTACCCGCACCATACTTACTAATAGCAGACACATCTCTGCCAACTCCTCTAAGTGTTATTCTAACAGTAGAAGAAAATACTTTTAGGATTTGCGTAACAAGATATGTTCCTTTCGGAAAAAATACTACTCCACCCCCTGCTGTAACCGCAGCGTCAACCGCAGCCTGAATTGCCACTGTATCGTTAGCTACCCCATTCCCCACAGCCCCGTAAGCCCGAACATCAATAACGGGCGTACTCTTAGTAATCATTTCCCCTAATACAGTAACATCCCCAAATTCTTCTGCTCTTATTAAATTCGGGGTTAATACTATTCCAAGTATTGCTAAAGCTAAAATTAGTTTCTTCATTCTATTTCTCCTTTTCTTATGGTGTTATTTTTATATGCCAAGTTCCCTGGATTTCTCCGTATGAACCCAAGAGAACAGTTAAATTATTCAAGTCAATCATAGTAATTAAATCGGGATTGACTTTTTTATCCTCGGAATTAAAAACAGTTACATCCATATATTTTTGGTTTAGATTATGTTGGATAGATAATGTTCCCGAAGATAAAGAAGCATTAGTAAAACTTAATGTTATGCTTCCCGAAGTTCCACTACCACCACCCTGTGAAGGTTTAAAAATAGCGTTTCCAGTTATAGTATCTTTGGTCAATACATAATTATCTTGAGCGTTTGCGACATCCGTAAGAATATTTATTGTTGATTGCTGTTCAAGTTCAATTCCTATGTTTATTGTGCTGACTGTTAAAGTTACTTGTGCCATAGTTTCCTTTCATTAAATTACAACATACCCCCAAGTTCCCGTTAATGTTCCCCAGGGCAATAAATTAACGACTACTGTATTTACATAACAGGTATAGCTTGGGTTTATTTTTTCTCCAGTATTTTTAACTATAATTACCATAACCGTATAAGGTGCGGCAAGTCCCCTATTATGCGTAATTACTAATGTTCCTGTCGTAAGATTAGCATTAGAGAAAGTTCCCCTTAATACAGCGTCATCTAAAAGAGGATAATTTTGTAAGTTAGTTCCCGCAGAGTTCCACCCGACTAAATTATTTGCCGCAGGTTCGGGAAAATCTATACCAGTAGTAGTGCTTTCAACAGGGAATTTAATCGTCCTATCAAAAGTTTCTGATTGCTCTTGCTCAACCATTGTCCGAATATCCAAGTCATTCTCAATAGTATTTGCAGGGAATTGGTTATAATCGTCATAGTCCGAAGATTGTAGATTAGTAGTTTCCCGATAGACAGTTAATGTGCCTAAACCTATCGTACTTGCGGAAACTAAAGTTACAGTTCCACCTACTCCGTCGGAATTTATAGATACGGAATATTGAGTTGTGTAAGTCAATACGGTTGTGGTTCCAGCGGTCAAAACCGAGCATTTAATATCTTCGGGTGCGGAAGTTAAGGCTCGGAAATTAAAAGTATAATCTGCGGTTGTTCCGTCTAATGGAAATTGTTGTTTTCTGGTAGTAGATGATACGGACATTATCTTACTCTCTTTCTTCGTGAGGGTTTATCTTCCTGGTCAACCTCATCAAGTAATTTTTCTTTTCTTTCAATAATATAATCTTTATATTCATCTTCATATTCTTTATTTGACTTACTCAATGGTATTGGAGAAAAAGCGTTAAGCCCAGGATAAGTCCTTCTTGATACTTCACCGTCGGGATTTTCAAAAGCCGGAAGCCCTTTAGTGCTAAATATAATACTCTTTCTTGCGTTATCAATTATAGACTCCGCAGATATTTCTTTATCAGTCTTTCTGTAAATAGGGTCAATAAAAAAGTTATTTATCCAACGCTGTAAAGAAGCTAATGGTATTAGTTGCGCCGGTGCTTCTGCCACTAATTTAGATAATGCGCCTGGCGCATTTTTAACTAAATTCATTAACTGACCGACCCCCTCAACATAGGACATACTAGCAAAAAACTCACCTATACCACCAAGAACATTGGCTTGTTTTTGTAAGGCGGTGTCTGTAACCGAGCGTGGGTTTTCTTGGGTATAATATTTAATTGCCGCAGGTATGGCTATGGGTAAAGCTAACGGTCCAAGTCTGCTATAACCTACCCAAGTATCACCTATCTTTATTGAAAAAGGTTGCCTGCCGGAAGCATAGAATAATTCTTTTTCTTTTTTACCTGAGGGGATAGACCAAGTGCTGTCATTTTTATAAACTAAATAAGCCGCTAAAGCAAAAACTAAAGAGCCTATGTATGCCTTAGCTAATTGCTCTTTCTTATTCTTTGCTCCTGGTAAAGTAGTTACTCCAGCAGGGGAATATTCTATCATTTGCTTTGCGATATTCATTGGGGTCTGAATAAAGGGAATATACCAACTAATCGCTTTACCGAAGATAGGAACACTACGAGATTTATAAATCATAGCAGTAAGATTATCAATAGCACTTAATAATTTTCCCTGTCCAGTTTTATTTTTCGGGTCTAATGCTTTTCTAAATACAAAATAAGAAGCCTTTTCTTTTGCCAATTCTTCCGCTTCTCCTTTGCTTACGCCTTGGGCTAACTGCGAAGCTAACTCTCCTTCATAAGCGATAGTCCTAAAGAATACATCGCTTGCCTCAAGTGCTTGCGGAATATATCTAAATGGTTTCAATATTTTTGAGCCGGTAGGCAATCTTGGAACATCCGGTCTTTCAACAAAAGTTATCCCTTTCAATGCTTCAAGTGCTTTAGTAGAGGCTTCACCAATAGAGTTAATCGCCCCCTGATAGTAGGCTTTAGCCCCTTTTATATCTCCGCTGAATACTTTAGTTGCAGGAGCAAGGCCGGAAACTTGTATCAAATTTGAGAATAAATTTACAATATGAGTTTTAGGACTGGATAATAAATTGATATAACGATATTCATTTATTAAATCCCAGATTTTAGGTTTTACGAATTTACGGTAAAAATTAGTTACCTGCTCTTGGTTATTAAAATCAACTCCTTCGGCTTCTTTAATAATCTTCTCTATCTCAACCCCTCTGTCGGTCAAATCATTAACTAACTTAGTTTTTAGATTATATTCATTACTTCCCGCCGCTATTCTTAAAGACCCAAGTTTACGGGCAGTGTCTGTGCCAAATGATTTTACTATTTTCAAAGTTTTAATAAAATCTTCGCTTACTCCTTTACCTTCGGCTAATGCAGATAAATGTTGGCGAGTGCGTAAGATAGCCGCTTCAACTTCTTTTGATTGCGTTCTGTTTATTAGTTTAGTCAGAAGTTCTGAGGACTTAGCAGCTTCCAATACTTCACTATGCGTCAAAGTTTCCCCTTTTATTTTCTCAAGTTCAGGAGCAACTTCGGAAGCTATGTTCTCTATATTGGTTTTTGCTTCTTCTGAAATAGATAAATTCTTTAAATTTATTATTGGTTCTTCTTTAGGCTTCTCAACCATACCCCTAACTTTATTTAATAATTCTTCCGGCACTTCCGGCAAAGTTTCCAGAGCTTTGCCTTGTAGGGTATGAGTGCCTTGGTATTGTCCTTCTTTATTCAATATTCCCACATCCGCAACCTCATCAGGATTTATTCCTTTACTGGTAACTATATCAGAATGGAGTTTAGCCGAAGTATCGCTTATAACTTCGCCAGAGTTAAGTTTTATGGCTAAGGTAAGCCCTTGCTCGGCTTGAGGGCTAATCTTGCCACCTTGAGCCTCTTTTGGAGCCAAAACAGAGGTTTCTGGGGCTTCTGGCAAGGATAATTGGCTTAGAGTGGCAACTATTATCTTTCCCGGTTGATTAAGCAATTCTATTTCTGCTAACTCACCAGTAACTTTCCTAATTATCCCTTCTGATATTTCACCTTTAGGATTTTTAAATCCTATTGATTGCCCCACCTTTGGAAGTTGTAATTGTCCTTTACTATTTGTATGCTTAAGGTCATCTATAATTAAACCGAGTAGACTTCTTTTCCTTGCATATTCTTGGAGCTGTGAAGAACCCCCGGCTTGTCCTGCACCAATCGCTTCTTCTGATGTAATAATTTCCGCTTCAATACTTGTGAATTTTTTTAATGCTATGTTTCTATATTCTTGTTTATATCCCTCAAAGGCTTGTTTTTCAGTTAATTGTCCAGCTGGTAAAAAACCCTTCATTTTATCTTTAGCATATTCAGTAGCAGGAACATCTAATTTTCTATAAATATCTTTTGCTAATAAAGTTTCTTTTATCCCACCTTTAACAACTGCGGTAACTCCGTAACTGATAATATCATCTGCTATCCCTGCGGTTAATTTAGCCCAATTAGGTAAATCTTTAGTTCCGGGTAATTTTTCATAAAGTCTAGCGGTTGCCTCTGGATAAACAATCCCTTTAAATACCCTGTCAAATAAATTACCTTTACTCTCTTTGTCGGCAACTCCCCTTACTCCCTGAACTGCTAAATTTAATCCGCCAGTCAAAGCAGTCGTGGCAATAACATTAGTAGCGGCTTGTTTTTGTGGGCTAGTTAATTCCCATTCAAACTCTAATCCAGAAGGAACTTTTTCCCCACGCTCTTTAAACATTAATTCAACATTCGCTCTTTCTTTAATTGCCGGTGGTGAATAAGGTATCTCACCGGGCCTAGCCGCTCTTATTTCTTCAACCGGCACAGCAGTAGAAATATTAAAGGTATCTTTTTCAAGAAGCCCGTCATCTCTTTCTTTAACTGCCATTGCTGTATTTAAGTCAAAGTTCATTTCTTTTCCTTTGCTCTTGTATCTTTAGTAGTTGATTGAATTTCCGTTATATCGCCATTGGGCAATATTTTCTTCGTTCTGCCACTATCGTCAATATACACAACACCCTCTGTTTTACCTATGACCTCTGGGTGTAAATATAAAACTTCTTCTCGCATAGCCTCAACAGAAGCTATTTGTGCGTCCACTCCTGATTGAAGTTTGCTTATAAAAGACCGACTCATTCTTGACCGACTTTCTTCTTTGGCGGTAGTGTTTTCACTAAACACTTCTACACCTAACCAAGACTTGCGTATATTCATAGAAACCAAGTCATCCGGTTGCTTATCAGACATCATCTCAAAATAAGTATTGGCAGCTCCGAAATCCGCCTCACTTAAATATCCGTCTGACAATGAATTTAACATCATCGCCTTTATCTTTTCAGGGGATTTCTTACCTAAATTGATTGTTGAGATTATATCAGCGAAATCCTTATCTATTGTTTTAGCCCCTATTGATTTAGGGGATTTTAATGCGGTAATATATCTATCAGTAAATTCAGGGCTGGCATTTCCTGCTTCCATATCTTTTCTAACCATACCGATAAGTTCATCTCTGGTTATCGGCATACCCATTTTATCAACACCGGTAACTTTCATTCTCATATAGTTTTTTTCATTATCATTGATAGCTAATTCACTAGCTTGGGCGAGTTGTTTTTCTTTAACTCTTTTTAATGACTCCCTATCTTTTAAGGTATCCTGTGCGTCTTTAATTGTTTTATCGTAAAGTTCCCTTCCTTGCTTAAGACCAAAAATACCCGCTTTTACCTGCGTATCAATAATTCCTTTTATTTTACTTGCACTATCTAACTTAGATTGCTCGTCTGGAGAATTAATATAATTAGCCTGTTCAAGTTCAATAAGTTCAAGTGCTTTATCCTGTCCTACTATTATCGCTTTCTTCTTATAAATATTATCTAAATTTAACTTTGCTATTTGACAATCTAAATCAATCTCAATACTTGTCTGTCGCTCGTTTGTTTTATTCTGAAATCCTTTAACATTGTTTAATTTTAATTTATCTATTTCCTGTACATACTTCTTGAGATTATTATAATCAGGGTCTATTTCAGCCCGATTGTTTATATCTAATAATGCGGTCCGAACATTTGCTTTTGCAGTAGTAGATTGAATTGTGTCCATTGCATTGGCCCACTTCATAGTAATGTCGCTAACCTGCTCTAAACCTTTTTGGGCTATCGCAAAATTATCCCCTGCGTCATTGCGGACAACAGCGTTAGGTTGCGTATTTAACTCTGCCCCAGAATTATATCTGGGTAATCCTGCTGAAACCGATTTAGTTTTTGATGAAGGAAAATCTGGCATAATAATTTACCTCGTATTAAATGTTCCTGTATAAATTCCGTAATTAACACCTGTGCTAAGAGCGCTCGTAAAAGCGTTGGTATATCCTGCAAATTGTGCGGTCTTTCCCTGCCGCTTATATGCTTGTGCCTGTGATAGAGATTGCTGTTTCTGCGTTTCAAGATTGCTTATCTGTATGCGCTTATCCATTTCCATTTGGGTATAAGTATCAAGCATAATCGCCATAGGCGAGCCGGACATAGTAAGTCCCGACTTGGCAATGCGTGCGGTTGTTGTTCCTGCAACCTGTCCTATCTGCCTGTTATATTGATAAGCGGTTAATCCTTTTTGGTTCTCAATATTCGCCGCTTGTTGTTCCGCAAGAGCGGCATTATATTTCGCCTCTTTATTCTGTGCGTTGCCGGAAGAGATTGATGTCCCAACCTGTAATGCACCCAAGCCCAGAAGGGCGGCGCTGGCAAAACCCATTTTTATATTCTCCTATTTATCATAAGTGGTTAATGTCGCAATAATATTTAATATTTCCAAAGGCAAAGGGTCAGAGTTCTTGATATAAACCTGCGACCCGTATCTGTAATTATCCCTGAATGATATATTAGGAATTGTGCCGGTAAATAATAACTCCGGCGTTCCCATTGGCGTTGCAGGGTCTCGGAATGATACTCTTTTCAAAACAAAATCGGGATTAGGTATCGTGCCGGTATAAAGTATTTCTTCGGTCGTCGCTTCAATATAACTAACTACATCTAATTCCGTTTCTGTGCCTCCGACATAAAAACCTTTATGAGAGCGATTAACTTTCAGGGCAATCTCATTTATCCTTTGCAACTTACCCTGTGATGTGCCACGCTCGCTACCTGCTTCAAATGGCAGAGTATAGATAATCTGGTCATAAGATAATCCAACATTAACCACAAAGTAATCGTGGGCTAAAGTTATTGTGCCAGCAGTTACAACCTTATCCGGCTTATCCGTTCCACCGTCAGCTAATACGGTTACTCCGCAAGTTTCAAGGTGGGTTAATCCTGAAATCTGACTAACTGATACCCCCCAATAACCAACTCCGTAAGCTAAAGCGTCAAAGTTATATTTACTCGTTCCTTTAACTAAAGTTGTAGAACCATAAGAGGTAATCTCTATCTCGCCTATAATATCACCGGCGGCGTTTATCGCCCTTAATCTTTGCCCGACATCATTGGCTTGAAAATAAGTGCTACTTGAGGTTACTGTAATCGTGCCGCTTGTTGCGGATAGAGATATTGTCGCTGTGGTATTTGCGGTAAAGGCATTATAAGTAAGCGCACTATCCAGATATAAACATAAGTCCTGTCTTGCCGGCGGGTCTATGCTTTCAAATACTTCAATATATCTTTTAACTGTGGAAGTTCCACTTGTCGGTGTAATCGTCCTTTGTGCAATAACCCAAACCTCATCATAAGCGTCAGATTGTGCGGGGATAATCGCAAGAGAACAATATGTACCATTAGTAGTCTGCCTTGACCAACCTTGCACTTCTTGGTCAACTTCCCGTGTCAATGTAGCAATAACTCCGTCAGTCCGCAAGCACCAGAGAATTGTATCGGGGTTTTGCTGATAATCCATTTCCCATATTCCCTCGCCTAAAATATGAGGAGAGAGTATTGTCTTATCCATTGCCTTGTAAGTATCGTAATCATAAACATAGAATAACTCCCTTAACTTCTTACCGAAGCGTTGGACATAATATAAGAAGTTTCCTATTTTCTTTGGCGGGATAGGTTGCGTGCCAAATGATACTTCTTCCGAAGCCTTGGCATTACTTGGCGTGATAGGTTCGCTTGAGCCGGAATTGATGATAAACGCACCGCCAAAAGTTCCGGCGATTAAAGATTGACTTGAAGCAAGCCATTGGATTTCGTTGCTTTCGTTGGAAGCCAAACCGATATTTATTCCGTCGCTATCGCTTTCTGTATCTAACGCAAAATCATCATAGATATAATTCTTTGCCCCCCATGCCTTGTTAGGTTCATAGTCCGTCCTTGCAAACCATAATCGCCTTTCCTGGAAAACAACGCACGCCGGATAACCCCTAACATCGCTCCACGCACCCTCTGCCCAATAAGTAGTTGTTCCCGAAGTAGATAAGGTTTTGATTACCGAAGCGGTCGCAGTATAGGTATTGACTACATTAGTAATCTTTACATAGCCTTGCTCTTCAATTCCTGTTGTGGAGTTAGTTACAGTCGCCCCTATTTTCCAGTAAGTATTCAGATGACCTTTTGTTGAGGCGGTTGATACTACAAATATCCCTGAACCTGTGGGAGAAAATGTTAAGTTAATCGTGCCGGAAGTAGCCGAAGCGTTTAGCGTTGTATCTTCTGTATTATCATCAAGGAATGGGCCGCCAAGAAAAGCCAACTCTCCAAAAACCCAGTTAGTGGAGGCAATCCTGATTAACTTCTGCGGCGGGTGGTCGGGATGACACATCCAGATAACATCATTAAGTTGCGTATATTGGACATCCCAAATCTCTGTTTCATCGTATATATGGGCTACTTCATAAGGCGTTGTGCCGCTTGTTACCACTACCGCCCCGTCAGTATAGAACCTAAAATAATACTCGCCCATTTCAATTATATATGCGTCGCTTTGATTGAATACGAATTTAATCAGTCGGGTTTCTTTTGTGCTATCTTTTACTTCATTGACAAAACGAGAGCCAGGGCGTGATATTGCCGAGCCATAAGGACGAACAAGAAAGTTCTCTACTATCTCGCAGGCATTGGCATATTGGGCAATGTCAGTCCTGCCAAATAGAGATGAGCCGAATTCACCACCAGCAAACGAAGTTTTTATGACATCAATTTTTGCCATTATGCAATAGGATTTTGGTTGTGATATTTTGCCTGTTCCCAAGCGTCGTCTTTTAGATACTGATGTTTACCAACTTGTGCGTTCTCTGCCATAGCTTTGGGTAAAGATACTTTTTGATATTTCTCATAAAAAGCATTTGCCGCAGTTGCATTGTTAATAATCATATACCCAATATCGGAGCAGAGCTTATCTATAAATGCTTCTACAAAAGCAGAAGGATATTTTGAAGGGTCGTCAAGATAATATGTATAAATAATCCCTAATCCGGTTGTATTGGAGATAATCAAATCGCCTTCTTCCCGCCATTCTGCGTCATCATCATTAGTTCCGAATATGCGGATACAAGTTGAGGGACGGACATAGACGCAAGTTTCGCCTGTATAATACCACGCTTTTGTGCTTGAGGAAGAATTAAGCAAAGCCCTCTCTGTTGCAAAATTCCAACGACACTCGCCAAGAATACTTTTTAACGCAATCTCATAAACACGATTAACGATACGGGCATTATTCGTATCGTCGGTAATATTAGTTATCGGTGTTGCCCCTGCGATTGTCAGGGCTTTATTGACGAGTGATGTTTTAGTAATTGACATATTTTCTCCTTTTTAGTAAGGCGGAGGATTTCTCCCCCGCCTCCTAAATTAAATACCTATCAAGTCCACTTAATGATTGACTTAATAGTTCCTGCTGTGATAGTTGTCGCAGGTACAATCGTGATAAACAACTCAACATCATCAGGCATTCCTTCAAATACTTTTGTCTGACCTAAATGCACAGTTGATATTGTAGCTGTCGCCACCGTATAAGCACCACTACCTATTGGCTCTAATGCTCCACCCCAAGTAGAGGTAGAAGTCGTAGCCGCAGTCCCAAGATACACTGTTGAGGTAGTAGCCGCCGCACTCAACACAGGCAAATATACGATTACATCCGTTAACTTCTTGCCTTTGGGTATCTTGCCAATACAGAGAGAAGAAGTAGAAGGAATAGCCGCACTTACTGTATAAGTGTCAATCCATACTTTCTCAACTGTTTTGATAAACCCGTCGGCAACGATGTTATCGCCACTTCCGCCCGCCCTAACTTTTGTTACATTGTCAGCGTATAAACTTGCCATTGTAAATCCTTTCTCCGGATATGCCGGAATTAACTAAAATCAGGTTTGTAAAGAAATTACTCTTGCTTCTTCCAACCGGACGCCGCCGATGTTCAACTCATAGTAAATCTGCCAAGAGTAAGACAAGTCTTGCCTCTCGTCAGTCCTTACTATCGGAGCCGCACACATAGCGAATACAATCCCGAATTTCTGGAAGGCGATAGCTGAATATGAACCTGCCGCCACATTACCGCCCGCAATAGAAGCAATGCGAGTTGATGTAACGAACTTTAAGCCCATAAAGCTATCAATCTCACCCCTGACTAATGCCTTGACCGTGTTATAATCAGCAGAAGAAATCTGCGAGGTCTGCAAAAGATTAGACAAGGCTAACGGAGTAACCACGATAATCCTGTCCTCTTCTTCCACATTGGCATTATCAAAAGTATATTTGACGCTTGCTAAATTGGCTATGGTGATATAACCGAGCGTAGCCACGCTAACTACATTGGAATGCGTTACGGAAGATGAACCTGTTTCTCCGTAGTTGGCAGTTCCGACAGCCGCAGAAAGAATAACATCATCAATCTTGCGACCTAACGAACTTGCCGCCGCAATCGTGTATGCGCTTCTTGGGTCGGATATAGAGCGTAACTCATCTCCTCTATCCAGAAGCCTTGCGTCGTGATAATCAACAAGCGTTCCCATACGCCTGCTTAATGACGGGTCATTGTTCGGTGTAGCAACATTTCTCCCGCCTTTTACTGACATAGACCATTCTCCAATCCTATCCTGGAAAAAAGTCTTGCCTGTTACATTCGGTCTTATAAACACATAGTTTATAAGTTTGGAATATTTCTGCTGTGCCAACTGCATAATATTCCGACCATACGCTTGAGCGTATATTTGTGATTGAGTATCAGCCATTGTGAACCCCTTTCAAAAGAAAAACCCTCTTGTTAGAAAACTAATCAACCTTTGCGTTCAGATTGATTATCCTCAACAAGAGGGTCGCTCTTTAGGCAATATTATTTGCAGGGCTTAACGCTTATCTGCCTTACGAATAATAAAGCTCTGGGGCTTCTGTCGCCTTATCTTTGCCTTATTGCTGTTTCTTATTTACTGTTTCCTGTAACTGATTAACATACGCCACTGCCCTGTCGTGTTCCTCATTCGTTGCTTTCGGATTAAGATAAGGATGTAACGGGTCATTCATAATCTTATCTATTTCCTGTTTTGCTTGTTCAGGGCTTAATGCAAATCTTTGATATTTGAAATCGCCTATCTTATTCTCGGCGAATTGTGCACCTATCTTTGCCAGGAACTCTGCGCCTCTTGGGTCTTTAAGCATTGAGGCGGTAATAAAATCAGCGTCCTCTGGGCTTGCGGCAAACTTATTGATTACCATTTGCCCTAATTCTACATTGGTATCGTAAGCGTCGCCCCATTTCTGGCGTAAGCCATTGACCATTGTAGCAAGAGCATTGTTGTTATCGCCAACCACTTTATTATAAGCACCCATTGACATCTGCGTATATGCATCCCATAATCCGCTTGCCTGTTTAGGCGTAAGTCCAAACTTATGGATTGTTTCGGCAAATGCTTTCTTGTCAAAAGTTAATCCCTTCATACCCTCTGGGATAGTTGCGTCTTTTAATGCGTAACCCTCGGCAGTATCAGGAATACCAAGAGCCTTATTAAATGCTTGTATTCCGGCAATATCCTTGTCATCCTTCGGCAAAGGTATTTTCTCGTGTCCTAACAATTTCTCTAAACTCAAATGACTTTGGACTGCTTTTGCCAATCCGTCCTTGTCATCTGTGAACTTCTGCATAGTCGGGCTATTTACATAGTCAGCCGGTAAATTAGATTTCCAACTAAACGCAGGTGCTTGTTGCTGTTGATTATTTTGTTGCTGGTTATCCTGTTGCTGATTGTTACCCTGGTCGGAATTGTCAGCATTGTCCTGCTGGTTCTGATTATCAGGCATTTTTTATTCCTCCTTCTGTTTAGCCAGTTGCACAATTGCCTCTGGCGATATAGTCATAAGCGTTTTGATAGTGCCAATCAATCTCCGATTAGCGTCCCTTGCGATTACTTCATTAGTTTCCAATGTATCAAATATATTCGGTGTCCAACCGCCGATACTTTCAAGAAAAGACATAACAACTTTACCTTGTTCGCTGTCAAATATGCGAAGGCTGTTTTGTAAATCTTTGACATAGCGAATATCAGATAGGTTATTCAACTTTACCTTCTTTCGCCGCTTGGGCTAAAGACTTATCGCCTGTCGCCGCTTTATTATAAGTATCTGCGCCAGCGTTTAACATCTGCATTTCTTGGAGTTTAGCCTGCTGTTGTCCTCTATTCTCTCTTATCTTCTGTATTTCATCATCACTTCTTAAAACTTTTACCGGCGCACCTGTAATCCCCCAAACCTCATCTCTTGTTTTATCAGGGTCAATACCGTCAATTATCTCTGGAGTAAAACTAGCCATTTGCCCTGTCATAGTAAGAGCGGTAACTAATGAATTTAATTCGCTTCTTCTTTGCGCCTGCGCTAACTGCGAAACATAATCAATCTCATAAGTCGGGTTATCTAACATCTCATCAGGAACAGGTGGTAACTTTCCCCTACGATACAATATGCCGATTGTCCTTATGATTATGGGATTACTGACTTCCGCAGTCCACCTGCCAACTGCCGGCCCTAACATCGTCATCTTCTCATTTATGCGTTCCATAACTTCGGGATTATTCATCCGCTTGCCTAAACCCTCAAAAGCCAGGAATACATCATTAAACATCAATGACTTAACTTTCTGTGAATAATACTCAACGGATTGCGTGCCAAAAGCAGGGTCGCCATAATTAGCAAAGGTAAATATATCTTTTGAACCGCCATCCATAATATTCTTTTTGTAATAGTTAATTGCTCTGGGATTGGCGTTAAATGGCATAATGAAAGCGTTATCCGGCAAAGCAATCGGAGGGTCAGTCCTTTTCATCATAGCCCTAAGATTAGTCTTGGCGACTGCATTCAGAAGCCTCGCAAATGGCAGCGCCTTCATAGCTGGAGAAAAGCCCCAAGGAACAAAGGGGCGTTTATCAAATCTGTGGCACATAGCGGGGAACTCATTATACCCGCCCTCTTCAATTACAACCTTGCCCTCAACATCAATCCATAATGCCTGTATCGGCATATTAGACTTATGGTCGCTTCGTATATCTCTTTCCCAGCGCTTGCCGATGAATAATAAAAATTTATGTTTCTTCTCTTGCCTTGCGTCTAACTCACCTTGCAACTCGTGTCTTAATGCTTCCTTGCCCCAGCGTGTTGCGGCTTGCAAAGCAGTATATTCAAACTCAATATAATATTCAATTACCCTGCCTCTTGCGTCCTCAACAATGCAAACTTGTTTTAGAGGCAAGCTAAAGAAGCGTGCGTCATCTTCCATATCTTCTTCTTCAAGAAGAATTGATGTGCCATACACGCCGCTTGATTTATAACTTGGAAATGATTGGTCATAGAAATTACATTTGTTAAGCGTGTAAAAAACCTCTGCGGCTACATTCTCAAGGAAATCACATACTGCTTTATTCTCGGCAATCCTGGGATTTTTAGAGCGAAGTTTAAACCATTTGCTTGAAGAGGGCGTAAGGTAATTCATAAATCCCGAAGCTAATACATCAGCACTCTCAAGCGTTGTTGCGTCCCATAAATAATCAGAGTTTAATTCAGAGCCTGGGGCGTGTGAAGCATTAACATCCTGCGCCTCTAAGTAAAAATAATCGCGGAGCGTTTGCCAATAACTTTCAAAGTTAGAGCGTGTGCCGATTAACTCCTTGAACCTGTCAATCTTTTCTTGTGCCTTCGGCTTATCAAAAGCATTATCTTTTTTAGGTTGCGTTAATTCTGCAATAGGTGGCATTAGTATCTAAGGAAGTTTTTAATCTTCTCCCATAGTGTTAATTTAACTTTCGGCATTTCTAACTTCGGTCTGAATATCCTTGCGCTCATACATTGGCTAAAAGACAAAGAATACAGATAAGAATTAAAATCAATGTTTCGTGCTTTGCACCATTGTTTCAGAGGCTTGAGTGATACATAAGGTTTAATTGGGGGCATTATAATCTCCTTATAAAATGATGTTCCATAGGCACGAAGCCCATACGCTCATATAGTTTAAATAGCTTCTCTGTCTTGCTATTAGCCAAACATACCATAACAATTGCCGCATATCCTTCTTGCTTTAATATCTCTTGGGCTTTGTTGAATAAGAATATCCCATATTTACGAAATGGCTCATTGACATACCACATTGTTTCCTGGAATGTCCTCTCACCGCTTACAGGATTTTTAATCTCTTGCCCCGCAAGCAAGCCCTCGCATTTATTATCTATAATTAGCAAGAATGATTGAGCCACGCATAAGTCAAAGAATTTAATCAGAGCGTCCTCATCAATCTTGAAAGCATATTCGCTCAATGCTTCTTTGTGGAAAGCCTTGACTAATTCAAGGGCTTCTTGATAGCGTTCTTTATTGCCTCGCTCAATTATCATTTACTGCCCCAAGAGAGATTTTTTAACTGCCCCTGCTTGTTCGCTTGTGCTTAATAATGACGGACGACGACTGCCAGCAGATGAATAGATTGATGTTGACCTGCGAGCATTTTTCTGTTGCTCTTTAGTTGCCGCCTGTGCTTTTGCTGTCGCGGCGGCTATTGTTTCCGATGAACTTTCGGTAGTTGCCGCAGAAGAAGATTCTGGAGTTTCGGTCATATCTTTTAATGCGGAAACACCTGCGGAAACACCTGCAACTGTCCCAGCAGTTGCGGCTAAAGCTGTTCCAGTGGCTACCGCCGCCCCTAATCCTGTTCCTGCTAATCCTAATGCTCCGGCTACTGCCGCCCCTATTGATGTAAATATTGCCATATCTCCCCCTATTTTATTCCTGCTAAAGTTAATAAGTTAGTTTCTTTTGAATATTGCGGTTGCTTATATGTAAATTTATTTTCTTCTTTGTAGTTGAACTCACCAATGAGTGATACTGCCATAATTAAAGCGTCCGCAAGGTTAGGCGATTTTATTCCCTCTTGCCTCATCTTCTCTTTGCTGACTAATATCTTGCGTTGATGATTATCGTATGTAAATTTAAGCGTGCATAATTCTTGTATCAATGCTTCGTCAGTAATAACCAAATGCCCTTTCATAACCAAGTCTTTTAATTTATAAGCATTAGCAGTCCTGCGATTGCCATATTCTTTATTCTCGGAGTAACTTAATGGAGGATTACGGAAGCCTACAAAGTTATCAAGCCCTCTGCCTTTGTTCAAAGTATCAAGCGGGCCGCCGCCAATTCCGTCCTCATCAATAATTGACTTATTAATGCTCTGCTCATTTGAGGTTGTTAATATTCTGCCAGTAGTATAATTCAAATCCTTGTGTTCCCATTGGTCAACGAATACCTGCTCCCAATGTAAAGCCCCATTCTGCCTTAAGATTACGCAAGCGCATTTGTCATCACCATACCTGGCTATATCATAACCGGCTAACTTATAGCCATAGGCTTCACGCATAGGGTAGATATTGGCGATTGTGGCTTTTAGTTCCTGATATGAAAACAAATTATCATCCTGGTCTGTTTCATCAAAGCTGTTTAAAACATATTGTTTATAATGATTAGGGGCTTCTGTTTCCATTCTACGCAAGTCAGCAATAAAATCAGCAGGCAAGTTTATTTCATTATCAAATGTGGTTGCGGTAATTCCGTGATATTCTTCCGACGGAGGATTATTAAACCAATATTTCCATACCCAGTTATGCCCGTTAGCATTAGCGATTACGCATAGCGGACGCACATCCGCACCGTTCTCCTGGCGCAACCTATCTCTTAAAAACTGAAATGGCTCATCTGTTTCAAATTCTTCCGCTTGCTCTATACCAGCTATGCCTAAGTTAATATTCTTTAAGACTTCAATCTCTGCGGCGTGCCTGAACATTATCTTGGATTTATTCGGTAAGTAATAATCTTTGTCTGCGCCAATCTTGACATTGAAGTATCTTTCAAAATCACGCATTGTGCTATCTTTTAAATCGGTAAATTCTTTGCGGACGATTAAAGCGGTTGTGCCTGGGTATTGCTCGCAGTAAGTAAATATTTTAAGCAAGAACATAAAAGTCTTACCCGTGCCAATTCCTGCGCAGAGACAGCAAAATTTCTTATTGCTGAATAGATAAAGGTCTTGATATGGTAAAAGCTTGATTTCCAATTTTATCCTCTTGTTTTGTATCAGCTCTAATAATTATAATCTTCGTTTCCCCACCCTTAATCTCGCCGGAGTGTTCAACTTTATCTTTTAATAATTCTTTCATCTTTAAAGCTAATTCTAATCCCTTTGCTCTTGCTCCCCAATCAGGCGTTCCTAATTTCACCGTTACACCATTTTCTTCATTCTCAACACCTGAAAAATTGTATATATCTTTAGACGCTTTAAGGAGTTGTGATAATCTTTCTAATAAACAAATATCAGTCAACCCTTGGCGCTCCATAAGGTCAGCAATCTTAATCTGCTCTTCTAATCTTTTTGTATGTGATTTCGCTGTGCTTTCTGAAAAACCTGCGGCTCTTGCGGCATTATATTTATTCATTCCCGCAAGGCGATTTTTCTTATACTTCTGTAATCGGATATTCATATTTATTTACTTCTCTCCCTTTGCCCGCTGTATTCCAAGCCTTGTAATAAAGTTTACTAAGAAATCAGAGTTTGTCAAGCCCGCTGAAAATAAAAGAAAATGCTTGACAAAAAAGCTAATTGTGGTAAAGTAGTTTTGTAACCAATCGGAGGCTTTAAAGAATGGATAAATTAAAAACAATCAGCGACGAGAAAATTAAAGCGTCGCTATTTTTATGCCCTGTTCAGGTCTGCCTCCGAAAGACAGTTAATGAACTCCGTTCGCCTGGGCAGGGCTACTTTATTTATTATGGCTAAAAGATTTTCTGAAACTAAAATCTGGGAAGATATTTGGTATCAAGACTTGCCTATTGAGTGGAAAATGCTCTGGAAGTATGTCTGTGATAAATGCGATGAAGCCGGTATTTGGAAAGTCAACCAAAGCCTTGCCGAATTTCAATTAAAGATACCTGTAAAATGGGATGAAACTGATAAATGGTTTAATAGTGATAAGAAGCGCATAGACTTCCATAATGGATTTTGGATTATAAACGATTTTGTATCTTTTCAATATGGAGATAAGGTTTGGACTTCCATAAATCCTTTTCATAAGAAAGTAAGAGAAATGCTTGACAGGGTGTCTCACAGGGTGTTAGACACCCATAAGGTAAAGGATAAGGAAAAGGTAATGGTAAAGGATATAGAAGTAATAAGAGGGGTTGTAGGGGAGATTATAAATGACCTCAATCAAGTGTTAAATACAAACTACAAGCTAACCTCTGGCAAGACCCAAGAGTTAATCCAAGCACGCCTTAATGACGGTTTTTGTTTGGAGGACTTTAAGGTTGTCCACCGAAAAATGGCTCAAGCCTGGGGTATTGATAACAAAATGAGGCAGTATCTGCGCCCCTTGACCCTTTATAGCAACAAGTTTGAGAGTTATCTAAATAGACCGGCAGATATTAAGCAACTTACCACACAACAACAAAACAACCTAAAGGGGTTGGCTCAATTAAACAAGGAGATTGGCAATGACAAACGAAGCATTCAATAAAGGCTTTACAGTTTTAAACACGGTTTTTCCAGCGTTAAATTTAGACGCAAAGTTATTTTGGACTATGTTACAAGATTTAGATGGACAGTATTTTTTGATGAGTGTCTATGAGTTTATTAAGAATACCAAAGAAATTTACCCCGGCACTAACATAATCGCCACCATAAGAGCAAGGGCAGAGGAATTGCAAACCGAAGTAAGGAAGAATAACATCATAAAAATTGAAACAGAAACAGAGAAAGAGCGTATTGACCGCTGGCAGAAAGAAGCAAGCCCAATGCCGAAAGATTGCAGATTAGCACTTGAGAAATTGGGAGTAAAATTAAGATAGCCGACGGACTTATTTACAAAATGAGAAAGCAGATGAAAATAAATAAAATAATGCTTGACAAATACGAATACTTTGATATACTTCAATTGTAGTTAAAGATAACCATTAGACAGGAGGGGAAAATGAAAATTAAAGAGTTGGTGAAGAAATTAAACAAGGAAATAAAAAAAGTTGATTTTAGTAAAGTTCATACTCACGATGAATTCCATAAACTAATAAAAAATAGTATTTACTCGTTGCTTACTGGTAATTTAAGACTTGGAATATGGGATATTCAAAACGGTGATGACTATAATGATAAAGTAGTGGAGTATAATAGAAACTTTATACAATATAAAAATTCCAAACATCAATCTAAAGGTAATTTCAGTAATGTTAATTTTACCGCAATAAAAGAAGTATCCAATTTAGAAACTAAAGACCTGGATAGTTTCTTTAAAGAGAAACATCGCCAAGAAGAAATTGCCAATCTTAAAAAGTATATTATTGACCACCAAAAAGAAATTACTGACGCAGAGAAAAGATTAGCGAAATTACAATGACCCTTAAACTCCTATCCTTAATCTTCTTCCTCTCTCTTACTTCTCTGGCGTGGGCGGCTTATTCCGATAGCCAGATTGCTGACGCAATTTATAGTGCAGAGGGCGGCGCAAAGACTTCTCATCCTTACGGAATTTTAGCGCATTACAAACATACCACGCCACGCCAAGCCTGTATCAATACGATTATTCACGCAAGAAAAGATTGGAATGGTAAAGGTGATTTTATCCTTTTTTTACAAAAAAGATATTGTCCGATTGGTGCAAGCAACGACCCGACAGGATTAAATAAAAACTGGTTGAAGAATGTTAATTATAACTTAACAAAGGGGGGAAGATGAATACGCTTAAATTAACAAAAAAAGATTTTGATACACAGGGGAAATACATCGGAAAAACTGATGTATCGGACTATCAGGGGCATATTGAAATTGACGAAAATTTAGGATGGGTAAGTTTTAATAAATTGGTTGTGAGTGGATATATCTATGCTAAAGCCGGTTCGGGCATTAAAGCCGGTAAGGGCATTGAAGCCGGTGAGGGCATTAAAGCCGGTTGGGGCATTGAAGCCGGTTCGGGCATTGAAGCCGGTTGGGGCATTAAAGCCGGTTGGGGCATTAAAGCCGGTGAGGGCATTGAAGCCGGTTCGGGCATTGAAGCCGGTGAGGGCATTAAAGCCGGTTGGGGCATTAAAGCCGGTGAGGGCATTGAAGCCGGTTCGGGCATTGAAGCCGGTTCGGGCATTGTTAGTGGGTTAGTTATTACCTGCAAACTTTCACTACAATTTCACACTCATCTATTCGCTGGTATTTGTTGGTGGAGAAAATTACAGAATGATACCGAAAAAACTATCACTTGCGGAAAATTAGTTGGTGGCGAAGTTTGCTACGGAATAATCAACGAACTTGGATTACCTGATGATAAACCAAAATCCTTGGTTGGGAAAATCGTTGAAGTAAAGATAGACGATAAAAGTTATAAAGCAAAAATAATTGAGGGCTAAATGATAGAAATTTGGTCGCCTCGTTATCACGACAACAAAGTCCTAATCGCCAAGTATAAAGTATGCTCCGGAGTTAATGAGATTATCTTTACCAAAGCTAAAAATTTATCCGGTATGAAGTTCAGGATAAACGGAATGGAGATTGCCAAGTGTCCGGTAGAAACAAACGGAAGTATTGATTGTTATGCGGTGGATATGAATAAACTGGAGAGGGTAAACTAATAAGGAGGAATGGAATGGAAATATTAAATAAGATACAGAAAGAATTAAAAGCACCAAAGGGACAAAGAAATACTTTTGGAAATTATAACTATCGCAGTTGCGAGGATATTCTTGAGGCTGTGAAACCGTTATTAGGGGAATCTACGCTAACTTTATCTGATGAGATAGTAATGTTCGGAGATAGGTTTTATGTTAAAGCTACCGCAACGCTAAATGAAAAGGGAACATTTGGGTCTGCGTCTGGCGCTTCTTGTTCTGCTTTTGCCAGAGAAAGTTTAGAAAAAAAAGGTATGGATACCGCCCAAATTACAGGGGCGGCTTCTTCCTATGCCCGTAAATACGCCCTTAACGGATTATTTTGTATTGATGATACCAAAGACGCAGATACTACGAATAATTCAGAAAATCCGGCTGGGTATATTGACGATAAACAAAAAAGCCAAATACTTGATTATTTCGCTGAATTAAATGTCAAGCAGGATAAGTTTTTTGAATATATGAAAATAAAGTCTTTGGAAGAAATGACAAAAGCGGATTTCCCTAAAGCGATTACCGCCCTTGAAAATGCAAGGAAGAAAGGAAGTAAATGATTATTGTAAATCTTACGCAAGGAACGGAAGAATGGTTTAAAGAAAAACTTGGTAAGCCCTCCGCCTCTAACGCTTCAAAAATTATTACTAATGACGGTAAACCAAGTAAGCAGCGAATAGGCTATCTCTATGAATTAGCCGGAGAGATACTAACCGGCAAACGAGAAGAAGGATATAAAAACGGAAATATGGAATTAGGTAATATCCGAGAGGATGAAAGCCGAAAGTTTTATGAATTAACTCATAATGTTGAGGTTGCTCAAGTAGGCGTAATTTATAAGGACGAGCAGAAAAGATTTTTATGTTCGCCTGACGGGTTAGTGGATGATAATTATGGATTAGAATTAAAAAATGTATTGCCTAAAACTCAGGTCAAATATCTGCTTGATAATGAATTGCCAAGCGAATACTTTGGACAAGTTCAAATGTCGCTTTATATCACAGGATTTAAGTTTTGGCAATTTATTTCTTATGTTCCCTTGATGAACCCCTTGCTAATCAAAGTTGAACTGGACAAGGTTTATCAGAAAGCGTTAGCAGTAGAATTAGAATTATTCTGTAACGAATTAGAAACCATTGTTAAAAAACTAAGGGGGTAAAAATGAAGGATTTATGTATCAGAGAAACCTACCAAAAGAATGGCGAGGAAAAAACATCTTGGAATAAAATAGGCATATTGTTTGAAGCAAACGACAAGCAGTATGTAAAATTATTTCATATTCCAGGAGTTTTAATCAGTGTCTTTGAACAGAAAAAGAAAGATAGCCCCAAACAGACCACAGAGCAAGAGTGGTTAAGCGAGGAACAATAATGCCAAAGGTGAGTGCAAAAGTATTAGCCATAAAAGAGGATAACGGAAAGTTAATGGCTATGTTACAATTTAACCAGAAACTTCCACGCATAGGGGAATTACTAACCGTAAAATGGGGAAGCACAAGAAGCCTATCCCAAAATTCCCTTTATTGGGTTTATCTTCATTGGCTTATCAATGACGCAGGGCTTAAAAATCACGGGCATTTTTCAGAGCAGGGATTGCACGAAGATTTAAAAGCCCATTTTATCTCTGAAAAGATATTTGATAAAGGGAAGTTTAAGGCGATAGAAGAAAGCACTACCTCGGATTTAACCATATCGGAGTTTGCGGAGTATTTTCAAAGAGTAGATGAGTTTATGCAAGAGTTTTTTCAGATTGATACTCACCCATTTTGGGAAACTTATAAAAAAGATTATAGTTTAATGTAAAGGAGCGTAAAATGATACTCGTAAAAAAAGAAGTTAGGAAGATTGTTAAGGAAGTAGGTAAACAAATTAACCCTGACGCAATTTCTGTAATGGACAGGGTAGTTACCGCTTATGTGGAAAAACTTGTAAGGTATCAGCGAGAGAAAAGAATTACAGCGAAAAGTTTGCAGGTGATATAATGGCAATTCGTTTGCAATTTGATTTTCGTTGCATTAGTAAAGATAATTTCAAGTGCGCCAACCGGCGAGGCAGATATTTTCTATGCTCTAAATATAGGAGTTTTGAAGAAAAAGTAAGGTTGCTTGCGACAATGCAATATAGAGATAAACCATTAGAGGGAAATCTCAAAGTTACTATACTTGCAGGTTTCAAAGATAAACGCCATTCGGATTGTTCCAATCTTGGAAAAGGCGCACTTGACGCATTAGGTAAAAACTTAATCTACAAAGACGATAGGCAAATAAAACATTTTGAATGTATCGTATTAGATAACGAGCCAAGAGATAGTTTTATTGTAACCATTGAAGAAATAAAATGAAATTTACTGACAAAAATAAAGTTACTATTGAAATATCAACTGATGAAATACTGGCGCAACTTAGTGAAAAAGAAAAATTTATTTTAGCATATAAATTATTAGTTAAACCGGATAAAAAAATGGAGATAATATGATGAAAGAAATCTGTATTTGTGCGGCGGTAATATGCACCGACGGAATGATAATAAGGGGGCATAGGCATAGGGATTGTATTAAAGCTATTATCAGCCGAAACAAGGAAATGAAAAGAGAATATAACGCACAAGGATTTATCACTTCATCAAATAGATTTGTAACAAGAGAAGAGGGTTTTTTATTACAGCAGGAAGCTGAAATAAAGTCGGCTAACCCAGAGGGATATACTGGCAATTGCTTATATTCGGAAGATTTATATTAAATGAAAGCTAAAATACTACCAAGAATACATAACTCCAATAAAACAGATTTAGCAAAGGCAATTCCCCTATCCACTCCTTACTCTGTCCATATTGACCCTTGCTCATTGTGTAATTTCAAGTGCAAGTTTTGTTTCCAGGCAGTTGATAATAATATTAAAAAGGGAATAATAAAAGACGATTTATTTTTAAAGATAGCGAAAGAATTAATGCAATTTCCCGAACCTATTAAAAAGATAAAGATTGGATTGCACGGAGAACCAACTTTACATCCCTATTTACCAAGTATGATTTTTTATTTCTATGCTCATAAAATTGCAAAGATAGTTGAGGTTTTTACTAATGGTTCTCTATTAAATCCTGTTCTTAATAAACAGCTTATTTCCGCAGGTCTTGACCGCATAAACATTTCAGTTGAAGGATTAGACGCCAAGCAATACAAAGAAATGACAGGGGCTAAAGTTTATATGGGAAGATTTATTAAAAACATCAAACACCTATACGATAATCGGGGTAAATGTAAAATTTACATTAAGACAATTACGCAAGACAAAGATAAATTTTATGATATGTTCGGCGATATTTGCGATGAAATCTATGTTGAGAATATCGTGCCGCAATGGTCAGGCATAGGCAATCCCGAAGTGCCTAAAGTCGGTATGTATGGACAACCGATAAAGCAATGGAAAGAAGTTTGCCCTTTTCCGTTTATGTATCTGCATTATAATTGGGATGGCTCGGTAAGTCCCTGCACGCTTGATTGGCAACATAAGGTTATTATAGGCGACGAAAATAAAGAAACTGCGTTAGAGATTTGGAATGGACAGAAGTTAAAAGACTTACGGATTAAAATGTTAGAGGGAAAGCGTAGAGAGATACCTTTCTGCGATAAGTGCCTTGCGCCTATGGTATGCGTAGAGGATGATTTAGATAATCAAGCAAAGGAATTGTTGGTAAGACTAAAATGACCATCCAAGATATTTTAGATGAGTTAGTACAGTTTCCTAATTATGCGAGAATGGACAAGTTAGAATATTTTGAGGCTGACAGAAGAAAAGCAATCGCCCAAGCCAAAATTAAGATTGAGGAGATGTTTGGGGAGATGGTGGGAGAGGATATAAATTTACGTTATGGAACTGATGTAGATATTGCACATATGATTGGCTACAACCAACGAGGACAAGAAATCCGCAACCGAGTGGAGGAGAATATAAGATGTTATTAGGCTTGAAAGATAAAATGCCCTTTGGTAAACATAAAGGCGAGTTCATAAAGGATGTAATTAAATCTGACTTTCAGTATCTTTATTGGGCTTGCGAGAATATCACAGGTTTTGCTTTAACCACAAAAGCACAGGAAGCATTACCCGATAAAAAAGAAATAGTTCTATACCGAAAGGCAAAAAGAGCTTGTAGCGATATGGGGGGATTAGGAAGATTATTGAATAGTGGACCGAGTGGAGAATATGCTCAACTTAGTATGGATACTGGACCATTATTTGAAGATACTGAAGAAGATTATTAAGGAGAACTCTAAATGCCTAAATTAACCAAGAGTGGGAGAGGGAAGTTAATAGGATGGACGCACAAAATCTATGGTAAATGCGTAATGGTAGGTAATTTAGAGGGAGAAAGATATTATTGGTTTATTAAACAAACTAAAATAGATAATTTAGGAACAGTTTCAATGATACCTGCAAGTGCCATCCAAGAAATCCCAATCGCAGAGAGGCGGGAGAGATGAACATATCAATAATGTTAGAGCAAATGGAAGATGACCCAGATGTTGAGAAAAATCCGTTTGTTATTTTACTTGATGGAATGAGGAAGCAAGGAGAAATTATCACCGAAGGAGTAAAAGATTTATTAGAAAAACTTCTCCCCACAAAACCTAAAGAATAGGAGTGAAGTGATAGTGTTTAATCAAAAGGCGTATATGGTTGAGTATCATAAAAAATATAATTCTGCTCACAGGCAAGAGCGAAGGGAAGAGAGCAAAAGATACAGAATTAGACACAAGGATAAAATTAAAGCATATGCGAATGAATATATTAAAACACACAGTAAAGAAATTAGTGCTAGGGGCAAAGTTTATCATAATCTTCATAAAAAAGAAATTAACAAAAAATCGCTTAAATATTATTATAGCCATAAGAACGAAATGAAGGCAACCAAAAGTGTTTGGTTAAATAACAACAGAGATTTGCGTCGTAGTTATAGTAGAAAAGACTATCGCCTCAATAAAGAAAGATATATGCAGTCTCAAAGAATTTGGAGAAACACTCCTAAAGGTAAAATGTTTTCTAAGAAAGTAAACGCATTAAGAAGAAGTTTAACTAAGGATTTAACTATTGCCATTATTCAACGGGTATATGAGGACAACATCAAGCAATATGGAACGCTGACCTGTATTTACTGCCTGAAACCAATTAAGTTTGGTAAGGATACTTTAGAACATAAGTTACCGCTTTCAAGGGGTGGAACTAATGCGAGAGAAAATTTAGATATTGCTTGTGTTAATTGTAATTCTAAAAAACAAGATAAAACTGAATTGGAATATGTTACCTACCTTACGGAGGGGAAATAGAATGGATAGAAGCGAAATATTTATTCTTGGAATAGTAGCTTATATTTTAGTAAGAATAATAATTTGGTTTGAATGGTGGCTTAGAAAAAAGTTATATCCTTCTTCTGCGATAGAGTGGTTAATGAAAGAACTAAAATCTTTAGGAGGCTCAAATGAAAAGCGTTAGAGAGAACACAAAGGAACGGATAAAATATGGAGATAAGGTATTGCTACAAGGAACTTTTATCAAAGAATTTGACAATGGGAATATTCGGGTTAGTTTCTCTCCTGAATTAGATAAAAGGGAGTTTCCTATTTTTGAAATCAATATTCCAAAAGATTCCCTCTCCACTACCCTCAAGCCCAGTTGGACGAGTGAGGAGTTGGATAAGGTGCTGCCACAGTTAAGAATTAAACACGAAAAAAGGTGTGGGTGGGGAAAAGGAACAGGTGGTTGCACTTGTGGGATGATGACACATAACCAAGCAATCATCGAATGCAAACAAGCCCTTTTAGGGCAGGGAGGGGAGAAGTGAAATATAGATTGCACTTAGGCACAATAAAAGATGAAAGTTATTATGATAGTTTTATAGAAAAAAATAAATACAACAAGTTTCACTTAAAAAAGATATGCCTTTATTGTAATAAAGTAGTTGATTTAGGATTTAGCAGTAAAGAAGATTTATCGGGTTTTGCAGTAACTCTGCCCCACGAATGTAAGATTTGGGTTGATGAAGCAATGCACAGGTTGGGATACCAAGAAACATTATTGCATTATCAAGGATTTTTGTGGGAAGAAAAACTCAAGAGAAAAATAGATACAGAGGGAATGGCAGTTGCCCAATTTTAGCCACAGCCAAATAAAAACAAAGAAGGGGTAGTATGCGTCTTTTAACCGGCTCATCAGGAATGATAGGAAAAAATCTCAAAGAACTTTTGTCCCCTATGCTCTGCCCTACCCACGCAGAGTTAGATTTAACCGATAGGGAACAGGTCAAGAAATATCTTGATTATCATAAGCCCGAACAGATTATTCATTGTGCTAGTAATGATGATGAGGTATGCCTATATGATAATCTGCGGATGTTTGTTAATCTTGCCGAGAGTAATATTCCAATGATAACTTTTGCTACCGGCAGAAATATAGAAAATAGACCGGGAAAAGTAGGCGAATATATCTTATCAAAATACATAGCCCAAGAATTAGCGTTGAATAAATATAACCATATTACAGTATTAAAAATATGGGGTTGCTTTGGCAAGTATGAAAAAGAGAGCAGATTTTTTACCGATAATATGCTACGGATAAAAAGAGGCGAGCCGATATTGGTTAGAGAAAATAAATTATTCAGTTATGTTTATGTAAAAGATTTGGCTAAGATTATCAATATGGATAATGAACCTATTTTGCATAATATCATCGGATATACCCAAAGTTTATTATATTATGCCAGAATATTAAAAAGGGTTACTGGCTCACCGCACGAGATAGTAGTGGAGAATAGAACAGGAATAGATTATGCAGGATGGAATACTTTTTATTTTGATTATACGCCATTACCAGTAGCACTAAAGGAGATGTGGAGTGATTTCAATAATAATTCCAAGTAAATTAGAGCCTAAAATCTACGACTTTATGGACAAGATAGAACAGGATATTCGCCCTAACCAGATTATTGTCTATAACGACAGATACGGACAGGGTAAAGGTTATGCTCTGCGAGAAGCATTGAAAGAGGCAACTGGAGATTACTTTATTTTCATTGACGGAGATTTTGATATTTTACCCGAAGAAATAAACAAGATTATTGCTTATCTTCCGCAGTATGATGTTGTTGTGGGAAATAAAGGATTGCCGAAAAGGTGGGATAGGAAGTTATTGACGATATTATCAAGACTGTGGATTAGGATATTATTTAACATTTGCGACGACACGCAGACGGGGATTAAGGGATTTTCTTACAAACCTTACTGGGAAAGTAATACTTTTGCTTTTGATGTGGAAATATTAGCGAGAGCAAAAATAGCAAATAAAAGAATGATAGAAATACCTATTATTGCTACTGTTTCCGACACGAAAAGTTTTCAAGATATATTAGAAACATTTATTGATAGTATAAAAATTTGGTATAAAATAAATATAAAGAATGAATAAAAGAGATTTAGTCAGTATAATCATTCCTCGGCACGGAGAAGATTTAACACAAGTTTTAGAGGCGGTAAATAATTCTACATACAAGCATATTGAAGTTTTGGTAATAGACAAAGGGTTAGAGAGAAGCGAACAGCGGAATTTAGGAATAATGCAAGCGCAGGGAAAATATATTTTGATTTTAGACGCAGACCAAGTTATTAGTCCTGATTTGATTAGAGAATGTGTTATCTTAATGAATTGCGGAGTAGGCGGTATTTATATCCCTGAAATTATCAAGACAAGAGGATTATTCGCTTATATCCGTAATTGGGAAAGACAATTTTATAATGGCACTCCAATAGACGTGGCAAGATTTGTAAGAGCAAAAGATTGTCCTTTATTTGATTTGGAACAAAAAGGAACAGAAGATAGCGATTGGGATAGGAGAATTAAAGGTATAAAATTGATAAGTAAAAATCCTCTCTATCATTTTGATAATGTTGGTATGCTTAAATGGTTTTCTAAAAAGGCATATTATAGTAAGAGTATGAAACGATTTATTGAAAGAAATCCTGATGACAAAATATTAGATTGGCGTTGGAGATGTATAAAAGTTTTTCTGGAACGAGGAAAGTATAAACGATTTTTAAGCCGGCCTGATTTAGCGGTGGCGGTATTAGGAATAATATTTTTGAGAGGAATTATCTATCTATGGAAAAAGTAAGTATTTTAATTCCTTGCTACAATGCCGAGAAAACAATTAGGAAAACACTTTTAAGTTGTATTGAGCAGAATTATCCCTATATTGAAATATTAGTATCTGATAATTATTCTCAAGATAAAACTCCAAAAATATTAGATAATTGGAGTTTTATGTATCCCCGAATAACTTACTATAAAAATACCAAGAATATTGGCGGCATAGAGAATATGAATAGCTTATTAGATTTAGCAACTGGGGATTATCTAGTTATGCTTTGTGCCGACGATTATTTTACAAGTCCTTTCGTGATTAGCGATATGGTGAGGATATTTCAACATTATCCGAGTGTAGGTTTTATTGGAAGATATTACTACCAATTCCTTGACGGGCATAAAGAACCATTTAGAGCGTTCAGGTCAAATAATCCTTACAGGTCAGCAGACCAATGGTCAGGTTTAGGTTTCAGAAAAACCGACGCAAAATTATCTCATAATATCTTTGTAGAAACTGTGGATATGGTAAAGCAGGTATTGGATAAAAAGTGGAATTATTATATTATGGAATATGACACAGTAGCAGTTAGGTCAACACTTGGCAGTAATGGTTCACAAAATCCTGATTGTTACATTCAATCACCACTAAAAAATTGGATTGATTTAATCGGCAAAGAATATTCAATAACTACTTCTTTTATTTCACTAATCCAGATTAAAAACTGGGGAACATATAAAGCATTGTTAAGAGAAATATGGTATTTCATAAAGTATAGACCGCTTAACTTATTGAGGATTGACTTCTGGTTCTTTACTTTGCTAACTTTATTTACTCCAATATTTATATTGAAAGAATTGGTTAATTGCTATAAACTACGAATTGGAAAATACTTTGTAAAAATTAAAGAAAAACCCAATATGTATTTTGAAAGATTTATTGATATGAGGAAAACAAAAAGATGAAAGTATCTATAATTATGCCGGTATATAACGAGCAAAGGATAGTAGGCGATAGTATATTTAATGCAGTAATGCAAGATTATAAGGATAAAGAAATTATTGTTATAGATGATTGCTCTACTGATTTAACTTATGAGATATGTAAGCTTTTTATTCCACACATAAAATCATTTCGTAACGAGCATAATCTCGGTTTATCCGGCAACCTTAATGAGTGTATCAAAAAAGCACAAGGCGAGTATATAGTGATTTTGTGTGGCGATGATGTGTTCACCCATTCCGAGGTAGTAAGTGATATGGTTAAAATGTTTGAAAGCAATTCTAAATTAGGCGTGATAGGCAGATACTATTACCAATATTTAGACGGACATAAAGGCGCAGTAATGACGATAAGGGGAGATATTTTAACCTCATCCTGTCAACCCTCTGGCATAGGATTTAGAAAAGCGGCAATTACTAAAGACTTCCCTAACAAAATATTCGTAGAAGTTCCCTCTATAGTAAAACATATTATTGATGTCGGCTGGGAATATGAGATAATGAAGTATGACACGATTGCGGCTCGGTTACATCCAGGCGTAAAAGGAAATGCCGCCACCAATCCAAGTTATTACAAGACTAATCCGCCACAATCGCCTACAAGAAACTGGTATGAAGTAACTGGCAAGCCTATGGGGATGTATATGGGATTTATTCAGATAAAGAACAGGGCGGAGTGGATGTTATTCAGCGAGATAAAAGAAACGATAAAGATTAACCCGAAGTGCCTACTGAATATTGGCTTTTGGTTTTGTGCCTTAATTGCTATAATAGTGCCTGGATGGATATTGAGGAGATTAAGTAATTTTTATAGGCATAGGATAACCCGACTATTTTGTCGGATAATTGAAAGGAAAGAAAATGCCTTATAAAAATCTGGAAGATAGAAAAAGATACCTTAAAAGATATAATAAAATTAATAAGGATAAATTACAAGAAAAATACCATAAAAAATATATAAAAAATAGGGAAAAAATACTTATTCAATGCAAAGAATGGTATCGTAAAAATAAAAAGAAAAAGCTATCTTATGATGTAGAATATAGAAAAAAGAATATTAAACGGGTTAGAAGATATAAAAGAAATTGGGCAAGAAAAGACTCTCTAAAACATCCTGTTTTATATAGTAGAGCACGACATCTTAAATCAAAATATGGAATGACCGAGAAAGATTATAATAAACTATGGGATAAACAAAAAGGATTGTGCGCTCTTTGTTTTCTACCTCTAATTGACCAAAGAAATTCTTGTATAGACCATAACCATAAAACAAGCAAAGTTAGAGGTATTCTCCACCAAAGATGTAATCTAATTTTAGGGGTCATAGAAAATAATATGCAAGATATACAACTTTTTATTAACTATTTGAGGGATAAAGATGGAAAAGAAAATATTACTTAATTTGGCTTCTGGGGAAGATATAAAAAAAGATTATATAAACATAGACATACTCCCTTATAAAGGAGTGGATAGAATATTAGATTTATCAATTTTCCCTCTACCTTGGGATGATGAAACTATAGATGGAATAAATTGTTCTCATTTTTTGGAACATCTTCCCGACCCAAAGCCATTTATTTTAGAGTGCCACAGGATATTGAAGAAAGGTGGATTTTTAAGGATTAAAGTTCCGCACTCGTCAAATATATCTGCTGTGGGTTGCCTCGGACATTATCGCACTTACTCCTATGATACTCTCAACGATTATTTAGGCAGGGATTTTTATATGTTCGGCAAACAAAAGTTTAGGACAGTTGAGCAGAAGTTATTATTTTGGTATGAGCTGGCGGATTGCCAACAGGAATTGCCATTATGGATAGCGGTAATAATTAAAATAGTCAATCCGGTTATAAACTTTTTGATTAGACTATCTCCAAGAATAGCAGAGAATACTTGGGTATATCTTATCGGTGGATTTAGAGAGGTAATATGGAAAGGAATTAAATTATGAATATAGGTATTATAGGTTTTGGTGTTGTAGGACAAGCAACTGCTTTTGGATTAAAACGAGGACATAAGATTTATTGGTGGGATAAATTTAAAGGTGGAAATATTGAATTGATAGATAAGTGTAAAATAATATTTATCTGCGTTCCTACTCCAATGAAAATTAATGGAGAAGTAGATATTAGTAATATTTTTGAAAGTATTGAAGTCTTTAATGGAAGCAATGGTAAGGACAAAATTTTTGTAATTAAATCTACTGCTACAAGTGGAACTATTGAAAATTTAGAGAAATTATATCCTTATAAGTTTATATTTAATCCTGAATTTCTTACTGACGTCAACGCTAAAGAAGATTTTATTAACTCTACTCGAATTGTAATTGGCGCAAATGACCCAAGGTCAGGAAAGGAATTAGAAAAGGTTTATAGAGAAGCCAAATTTACTTGTCCAATAATTCATACTAACACTCGTACGGCAGAGATGATTAAATATGCTAGTAATGTTTTTTTAGCAAGTCAAATCAGTGTAGCTAATGAAATATTTGAAATCTGCAAAGAGTTTAAAGTTGATTATGACATAGTAAAAAACGCAGTTAAATTTGATGATAGGATAGGAAAGAATATAGATGTACCTGGTCCTGACGGAAAACGTGGATTCGGTGGTAAATGTTTTCCTAAAGACTTAAATGCTTTAATTTATGCTACTAATGAACTAGGTCATAAATCTTATTTATTAGAAGAAGTTTGGAGAACTAATTTGAGGTATAGAAAGGAGAAGATATGAAAACAAAGTGTGATATTTGCAATAGAGAATTACACTATTATAGAAAAGACGAAGTTGAAAAAGTTTTTTATCTCATAACTAAATCTTTTTGTTGTGGGAAAAAATATAGAACAATAAGTCCGACTCCTTTTTGTGTAATATTTATTATGATTCCTGGAATGTTTTTCATAGTAACTACTATCTGTATATTATTCAATAGGTGAAAGTATATAGAACTAATCTAAAGTATAAAATATAAGGAGGAAGCTATGAAAGCTTTGTTAATTGGATTAGGAATGTTTGCAACAGCACTTGGAAGCATAATATTATTATGGTTTGGAATAACTAAGTTTCCAATTATATCTATAGTACTTACAATATTATTTAGTTCTTGGATGTGTGGTAAAATGTTTTTAGTATGTATATGGAATGCACCTAAAACCGAATGAGAATACTTTATTCACATAGGAGGAAAATATGAGAGAAAAAATTAAAGCTTTTTTTAAAGAGTTAATAAAAGAAGAACCAGAGAAAATAGAAATTAAAATATGCCCTATACTTAATAAAGATTGTATACGAAATAAATGCCAACTTTGGGTAAAAGCCCACGCAAGAGATTTTGAGCAATATCCTGCTCGTTGTGGATTAGAACATAAAAAAGAAGGATGGTTTTAATATGCGTTTACTTTAATGCCACGTTAAATTAGAAAGACAATATGAGTAGAATTTTATATCTCCCCAATTCGTATTCTCAACAACGTCAGCATGAGAAGAAAGCTAACATCTATCCTGTAAGAATGGCTATGGAGGCAGAATGGTATCGAAGAAATGGTTGGGATGTTATTTGGAATGATTGGAGTATGCTTCATAAGGTTGTTTATACAAAAGGCGATAGGGTGCGTAGAAGTCCAGAAAACTTACCATTCCTAACACTACCAAGACCAGACAGGGTCTTTACAAGAGCAAAGGAGTATACAAGTGGAAACTATAAATACTTACCGGGAACGCATATAATGGCTGCAAGTGGTTGTTGGTGGGGTAAGTGTAACTTCTGTGTAGAAAATAACCAACCATACGAAGTAAGACCAGTAGAAGATGTTATTAGTGAGATAGAAGAATGTAAAAGCTTAGGCTTTAAGGAGGTGTTTGATGACTCAGCAACTTTTCCAACAGGAGATTGGCTTAGCGGCTTTATTAGGAGGATTCGGAAGGAGCGTAATTTGGTGCTTGGGTGTAATTGTCGTATTTATGACTACCCCTTCGTGGATATGGAGAGGGCTGGCTTTAGGATGTTATTGTTTGGTATTGAGTCTGCTAATCAAAGAACTTTGGACAGAATTAACAAAGGAGTGAAAGTTGAAGACATTATACCAACAATCAAAAAAGCAAGTGAAGCAGGAATTGAACCACATATTGCGGTTATGTTCGGTTATCCGTGGGAAAGCGATAAAGATTCCATTAATACATTACGGCTTGTCCATTTCCTTCTCAAAAAAGGTTATGCCAAAACTGCACAAGCTTCTTTATACAGCCCGAAAGGTGTGCCGGGAAATCAAGCCCATAAGAAATACATCAAAAAAATCTACGAAGCCGCATATTGTCCAGAGTTCTGGTATCACAAAATTAAAGAAATCAAAACAATGGAAGATTTTAGATATGTGTTGCGTGGAATAAAGGCGGCACTATGTTAGATATTCTCTTACTAAATCCACCCTCAAGAAGCGATTCCCACTATCGCCCACCATTTTCCTTGCTTTATGTAGCCGGTTATTATATAAGCAAAGGTATGTCAGTAAGAATAGCCGATTATCCATTAGCAGAGCAAATAAGAAATGCTAAATTTTGGAGGGATAGAGATGCAATGCTTTCGGAATGCAAAGCTAAAATGCTTAATGAAGTGGCTCTTTATCAGCCTAAATCTGTTGGGATTAGCTGTTATTCTACGGAGTTGGATGAGGTAAAAGAATTGATTAAGGATATAAGGGAAATCAGTGACGCTAAAATTATTGTCGGTGGAATAGCCCCTACACTAAAGCCGGAAGATTTTAAGGGCATAGCGGATGAGATAGTGCAAGGTAGGCAAGACGCAAACTGCGCCTGTTATGATTTAGTGGATATGGCTCATTATTCAACACCGAATATCTACGCTATCAGGGGAGTGTTATTAAAATGCGGACAAGTATTATCCGGCTTTGGTTGCCCCAATAGTTGTCTCACTGGAGATACAATAATACAAACAATAAAGGGTAAAAAGAAAATAAAGAGTTTAGTAGGAAAAGAAATAAAAGTTTTAACTCGCAATCCTACTACAAAAGATGTTGAGTTCGCTAAAGCTATAAATATTAGATTGGTAGAAAAAAACGCTAAAATAATAAGGGTAAATTTTACGGATAATACTTATATAGATTGCACTCCCGACCATAGATTCATAGTCTTTGAAAATGGCAATCAACATAAGGAAACAGATGAATATGAAGTTGAAGCCAAAGACTTAATCCCAAAACAAAGCGTAAGAGCCATAAGAGAAGAAAGTTATAAGAAAAAGGGAATTACTATTACTTGGGGTAGAAGAAAAAGAAGACAGCTACATAGTCTTATAATGGAGAGTGAATTAAATCGGAAGTTAAATAAAAATGAGATTATTCATCATAAAGATAAAAACCCTAAAAATAATTTATTAAGTAATCTTATCCTAACTTCTCCAAGTGAACATATAAATAAGTATCATCACGATGATATAAGCGATAGAATGAAAAATAATAATCCTGCAAAAAATTTACCTAAAAGTTTTTTTATTAGGTTGGGTAAAATGCAAAAAGGTAAAAAGCGTTCTTTGCAATCTCGTATTAGATATAGACAATCAAAATTAGGAAGTAAAAATCCCAACTTTAAAAATGGAAATAGTTTTGGTAAAAGTAGAATAAAAGAGATAAATCATAAAGTTAGAAATATAGAATATTTAAACTACAAAAAAAATGTTTATTGTATGGAAGTTCCAGGATATGACTGGTTTTATGCTAATAATGTTTTAGTGCATAATTGCACCTTTTGTGTCGCTTCTACCTTACGAGAATATTTTAAAGGCAATGTAAAAACTCCGCAAAGTTTAGTAGATGAAATATTAGACTTAAAACAAAAATATAAGATTAACGCTTTCTACATCATTGACGATTTATTTACACTTAATAAAAACAAGGTCAAAGAATTTTGCTCATTGATAGAGAAACATAATTTATCTTGGGGCTGCAATTCAAGGGTAAATACTTTAGATGAGGAAACAATTAAGGCAATGGCTAAAGCCCATTGTATTCAACTTGATTTTGGCGTTGAGCGTGGTTCGGATAGGGCGTTGCAGGAATTAAAAAAAGGCATTACAATAGAACAGATAAAAGCTACTTTCAGGCTTTGTCATAAATACCATATCCGTTCTTTCGCTAATTTTCTTGTAAATATTCCTGGCGAAACTCCGCAAGACTGGTATGATATAGAAAAGTTGATAAAAGAGATTAAGCCGACAATAACCTGTATCAATGTTTATCAATATTATGAAGGTTGCAAGTTAGGCAAAGAAACGCCACCCTCTGACGCTTTAATGGCGTGGAAAAGAAAGGTTATGATTAAATCAAATTGGCGTTCGGGTTTTAGGTGGTCAGCGATTAAGTATTCAAGAGTAGAAAGTTTTAAGGATTTATACTTACTCATAAAAGAAGGGATAAATCAAATATGCTCAAGATAATCATAATCCTCGCAGTCAATGTTTTATTGTTTGCCCGTTGCATAAAGTTTGGATATGTTTCGGACGATTGCCCTACTGCCAAAACTCGTCCTGAATTTAAGAATAAAATCCACAAATGGTTTCTCTGGTTTATCGGTGCTTGGAAATTTAAATCTCAATATGAGCATTTACTTACTCTTATTCTGCACGCTTTAGTAGGCGTATTTATCTACACCGCTTTTGGCTCAAATAATGTATCATTCTTTGCCGCCCTACTGTTTAGCGTAAATCCGGCTAATAATCAGGGCAGTATATGGATTTCAGGCAGAGGATATGTCTTACCCCCCTTAATGCTCTTAATTTCGCTTTCTATGCCCTTTTCAGCCCCTTTCTTCCTTTGGGCTATGGGTTACTTTAATATGGGTTTTATCGCACCCTTGACCCTTGTAGGCTCTAAATCTGCCTATCTTTTAGCCCT
>Ga0172381_10000663_pt1 | contig 41598 bp, 58 predicted proteins | sample Leawel6488metaG_FD_119754 | JGI IMG/M metagenome (GOLD analysis project Ga0172381, IMG submission 119754) | Leachate microbial communities from a municipal landfill in Southern Ontario, Canada - Leachate well 64-88 metaG | ecosystem: Engineered > Solid waste > Landfill > Unclassified | place... | reverse complement strand
GGCAAACCACACATACGGCGCGTTGTAACTCAAAACGAGTGCATGCCGCATGGCCACATTGCGCCAATCCTCGCCGCCACGGGCTTTGGTATCGACAAAAATGACATGATCCTCAAACATGTGCCGGCGTACAAATTCCGAGTAATCAAACCCACTCGCCTCGGTGAATGCCACAATGACCTCGTTGAAACGCGGCCGGATGGTTCGGACCATTTGGCGAAATAGGGGATAGTCACAATTTTTGGGCCACGCCACGATCAAATCAAAAACCATGTATCACCTCGCCAAATATGCGGTCACGTTGCATGATCCGTTTTTTGCTCAATCGAAACTCGGCAATCAACCGGTCAATGCCGGCCTTGTATTCGGCCGCTTGTTTTTCCAATTTTCCCGGTTCGCGGTGCCGCCAAAATGCCAACCACCATTGTGCTCGGCGTTCGTACTCTCGGCGCTCAAATTCGGTGGTCGGGCCGGCCGGTAGGGGTTTGGTGGTGTCAAGCATGTTGGCCCACCCACTACTCAACGACCCCACATGGCACCATCGGGCTTGACCATCCCAAATGCTTTGGTGTTTTTCGTAATGCTCAAAATCGTCGGGGTGCACGTGGTATTGGGGCACGTAGGCAATCCGGTTGTGGTCAATTATGCCGCGCAATTTCAATGACGACTCAACAAACGTGTCGCCGGCCTGATCGTAGGCCGCCTCAACCCCAAATGGCTCAATCATGTCACCCTCGGCCCAAAACTTTGCCCCATATGGCGCCAACCGGCGCAATAAATCGGATTGGGTGAAAAAATAGCATGGCCAAAAATTCGGCCCCTGGTCACCCAGGCCGGTGTATTGTATGCCCCATTTTTGTTGGGCCAATTTCAAAATTTGAGTGCCGCACGAGCCGCGTTTGGACCCAATGACGTCATAATCGCCGCGCTCAATAAATGAAAAACACCGGTCAATCATGCCGGGCTTGAAAACAAAACCATCGTCCTCGATGAGCATGACATGGTCCTCGGTGACGTAATTGAGGGCCGCCAATATGGCCTCGCCGTGTTCGGCTTTGTGTTCGTATACCACGGCCGCGATTTTGAGTGAATTGAGGCGGTTTTTGATGTATTCGACCACATCCGGGTCGCTCACGTTGTTGGCCATGACATACAACCGGTCAACCTCGCCACACCATACATCCTCAAAAAATTCAAACCAATAATTGAGCAAAAACGGGTCACCCGGGGTGGGTAATATTGCGGCGCGGCTCATTTTTCCCCCATAAATAATTGATGAAATATTGATTGTAATTTGTTGATGGTCCGGCGAGGGAAATTGAAACGGTCAATGATCCAATCCAATTCGGTTCGGGTGTGGCGGTGGTATTTGGCAATGCCCTCAAAATCAATAACTTTCATAAATTCTTGGATCAAGGCCAGTTTGAATATTTTGTCGGCCCGCCAGGGTTTTTGGTCGGCAAAAAATGCCTCATTTTCAAGTTTTCGCGCCACCGGCCCGCCTGATGTTTTTTCAATGGCCTCGCGCTCGCCTACGTCCCAATATAACCCGCCGATGTGGTAGGCCATAGTTTGCAAGTGTAGGTAGGGTAGGGGAGTGGCAAACATTTTTTCGCCATTGGTGAAATCCTTGATGAATGAGTTGACGTTTTCGGGCAAGTGAATGTAATTGGTAAATTCGATTTTTTTGATGGGGTGAATATGACCCCCGGCGTTGAAAATTTCCAATACAAACTTGAAATTGGTGTCGGAGGCGATTTTGTGATATATCGGCGACCAATCAAGCAAATCGGACCGTTGGCCAATATCGACAATATATTCGCCAAATTCCTTTGAGGTGCGGTGGTACAACCTCCCGGGCACGAAGGCAAAATTGAGGTAAAACGAAAAAAACGGTGACTCATCAATCACCACCGGTACCTGGCCGGGGTATTTTTTGGCCATCAATTCCTCCACCAATGGCCCCGGCGTATATATGGCATGCATGGGCGCGACTACCTCGCCGGTGGTTTCGGCGTGGGTGAAATACTCATCCATGACACCCTTTTTGAAAACAAACTGGTCGTCGTGCATAAGACACACCGCGTCGGCTTGAACCATACGGCCCACATGGTCCAAACTATCCGGCCATGATTTGTCGGTGTATATCAATTCAACCTTGGGTATGGTTTCAATATATTTCCTGATCCAGGGCCAGGGTTTTTGGTGTACCGGTTGGGATACGGCCACATATACCCGGTCAACCTCATCCAACCAATATTTTTTGGCCAGTTCGAGCCAATAGGCAATCAAATAGGGGTAGGCGTTGGTGCCGACTATCACCGCCCGATCATGTGCCATGGTTAAACCTTGCCTTGATCGCCGTGGTGGAAATCAATTTGGTGTAGGGTATATACATCAAAATGATGTTTTTTTCGTCTAACCATTGTTGAGTGAAACCCATTTGTTTGTAATAGTCGCGGGTGGCCCAATCCGATCCGATGGCAATGACGTCGGGTTTGACGTGGTTGATGGCAATTTTAGAGTCGGCACCGCCGGTGTTTTTGATTACCCGGGCCACCCACCGGCACCCCAACAATGCCTTGCGCCGCTCGTCATAAGTCATGACCGGCGGCTTTCCTTTGAATGCGGCGATAAATTCGTCCGGGTTGAGGGAAACCACCACCTCGCCAAATTTGGCGCATGAGGCCAAAAAACTCACATGCCCCCAATGCAACAAATCAAAGGTGCCCCCGGTATATATCACTTGGCTCATGCTAATTTCCTCCACTTATAGTCATCCGGGTGGGTAATGTAAAACCCGGTTAAACCTCGCGGGGTAGGGAAGTGAAACGGCCGGGCCACCCCAAACTCCACAAAGGTGCGCAACCCCGGGGCAATTTTACCCCATGGCCAGGCAAATCCGTGTTCGCTGTTGTCGACCTGGCCCATGTGCCGGTGCAAATCATGAATGAAAACAAAACTTCCCGGGGTGAAATAGTCAAAAAACCGGACAAACTCATTGAAACGCAATTGCGGTTCGGTATCGAGCAGGGCCATTTGATACCGCCGGTCGCTTTTGGGGGTCCATTTGGTGACGTCGGCCGGGTGATTGATGATGTAGGGTTTGAGGTTTGAACGACGGAAATGGTCGTCGGCCTTCAAATAGTTTTCGGTGGCAAATTCGAGGGTTTCCACAATCCCATGGCCGTTGTCGCGGCATGCGCTGGCCATATACATGGTCGACATGCCCCAATGGGTGCCGGTTTCGAGTATGTGGTAGGGTTTGAGGACCCGCACCATGGCATATAAAAATTCACCCACCTCACATTCCACCCCGGCGTCATTGAATGACTCAAACCCGGCATGCACCTTGACTGTTTCGTCGTCCCAATGTCCCTCGGCGTATTTTTTCAATCCCAATACGCGGGCAATGTCGTCGGTCACTTGCATAGTAGTTTTCTCCATTGTTCTTTAATAAATGTTTTTCCAAATAGTTCGATGGCAGTTTTGCGCGCCTCGGCCGAAATGCGGCTGGCGGTGCTTTTGTTTTTGACAAGTTCACCCATTTTGAGTCGCAAATACTCAAGGTCGTTGGAAACAAAACCATTGACCCCGTCGTGTATGATGTCGGCGATTTCATACACCTTCCCGGCCAATTTGAGTGAATTGCCGTATTTTGGCCCCAAGGCCACGATCGGGCACCCGGTCATGAGCGCCTCAATGAAACTAAGGGTATAGGCGGCCGGTTGGGTGCCGGTGTACACATATATGCGGCAATCGCGCATTTTTTGTTTCATACCATCATACGACAAAAACCCCCCATTGAGCGGCCCCATTTGCTCATTTTTGGGTCCGTACACCCTGGCATTGAACCCATGCACCAATTGTTGATAGGCGGTCACATTCAAAAAATCACCCCTATGCTTCATGTTTTGGGCAAAGGTGATGGCCTCGGTGCCGCCGCCGATCCAATGGTCAAATTCGCGCTCGTCTTTGTAAAACCGGATGATGTGGTCGGTGCCAATGTTACCCTCAATGTTGATTTCCCGGGGTGAATAGCGCACCACCTCCAACCCCTCGGCCCGGTATGGGGCCAACATGGCCTCGATTTTGGGGGTTGATTGGCCAATTGAGCGCCAAATGACGCGTTTGTGTTTGATCACCGGCCAATTATTCACAATCCAATCGGGCACATGCATAGCAATGATCGTGTCGAATGGTTCGACAAATTCGGGGGTCAATTTGTCGCGCTCGGGTGCCGGGTGAGCATACATTTGCTCGGGTGGGTGATAGGTGAGCGCCGGCCTGATCGGGTCGGCCGGTTGCCAGGGGAGAATGTAGGACCCGAGGGAAAAATACTTGATCCCCAATTCCTCAAATAGTTTGAGTTCGTCATACTCGAGGATGGCATGACATGACATGTACAAAATCATCAATTCCTCCAAACTATTGGTGGCAAACAAGGCATTTTGATCGTCATAAGTTTGTTGACCTCAAATTTGGTGTGCCGGTCGTCAAATATGACCTCCGTGTCACATTGTTGGCACCACCACACACTCATGCCTTGGGGTGCCCGGCTGTCTTTGTTTTTTTTATTGAAATTGTGTTCTTTTTTCATATTTTCGGCTCGAGTTCTTTGCGTATTCTCAACAATTGCTCAAGCATTTTGTTCCCCACGGCCTCGAGGGAAAATTGATTTTTGACCACAAGTTTTCCACATCGGCCCATGGCGGCGGCCTGGGGTTGGTTATTGAATACCCACCGCATTGCCCGGCGCACATCATCAACCTCGACGTCGGCCCATTTTTGGTCGGGGGTGTACCAATTACCATTGCGGGTGTTTTGCACCGGCACCAGGGAATAGGGGAGTAGGTAGGCGCTTTTTTGATGTTCGAGGTATTCGTGTATGCCGCCGCAATTGGTGGAAATCACCGGCTTTGCCAACAATAGTGCTTCCATTTGAGGAATACCCCACCCCTCACCCCGGTGGGGTGACACATAGCAATCAAAGGTTTGGTGAAACCGGTATATTTGCCCCCGGTCCATCAATTGCCGGTATATATAGAGTGGGGCATAGGATTTGAGCCGGAGGCGCTTTTGTAGTTTTTTGAGGTAGCGGGTGATTTCGTCCTTTTTCCCGGGTTGGAAATTGTCGACGTAGGTTTTGAGGGTGAGGGAAACGCCACCCACCCCCTCAAACTCGCGCCAATATGCCTCAAGCAAAACATTGGGGTTTTTGCGCTCGGTCCATTCAAAAATTGAATAGAATTTGAAATCGTCTTGGTTGGGCACCAAGTATGGTTTGACCTCACCAATGTTGGTGTCAACCGCCTCGGGTATCAAGAAAATGGGAGTCGTCACCCCGGCGGCGCGGATGGCGTCGGCGTTGTATTGTGAGCCGGTCCAAATTTCGTCGAGCATTTGGGCGCCGGTGGCAAAATCCCGGGGCAATTTGTTGGTTTCCCAAAACACCCGGCCGACATTGTATTTGCCCGGCTCAATATATTGCCGGTACACATTGGGGGTAGTGTGAATGATTTTGACTTGATACCCGAGCGGTTTGTTTTCGCATTCCCGGGCAATGGCCCCCAATGGCCCAAAATCGGCAATTTCAAGGGTGTATTTGGGAATTTCGGTGGTGACCATGACACCGGCGGCCATGAGCGCGGCGATGTCGTGCCGGTTGGCCTCGCCATATCCCGAGTAGTCGGCCGCCGGGCCGCAATATTTTATTTTCATATCAACGGTTGCTTTCGATTATGCGTTTTTGATCCACTTGTCGGCCTCATAGGTCACCTCGGCCCCACAATTGTGACAAACTCGGGTGCCCTTGAATTTTTCGGGTTCGTCGGCATAGAATGCCCGCCCGGTGCATGCGTGGCAATAATAGCGGTATTTGGGCATGCTCGGTGCCGCTTTTTCGGCTTTTTTCTCTTTTGGTGGCATATGGTATCACCCCCCTCATGTTATTTTTTCGAGGGTCAAAATATTACTTGATGGCCTCGATTTGATTGGTAATGGTTGGCGGCGTATGTCGTCGATCACCGCTTTGAGTTTTTTGGCGCTTTCCTCGGCGGTCCATTGTCTGACGTATTCGGCCGCTCGTTTGCCCATTTTCCGGGCCTCGGTTTCGTGCTCGTACACATGGCGCATTTGCCGGCGCAAATCGTCAATGTCGCACACCACCATTTTACCAACATTTTGTCCCTTATAGCGTAGGTATAACCCCGGGCAAGTGCCCGACACCTTGACCTCGTACATGTATTTTTTGTCGAAATATTCGGATATGCCATGGGCATTGGGCACGATCGCCGGCAAACCGGTGGCCATGGCCTCGAGTGGTGTGACCCCAAACCCCTCGCCTCGTGAGGGAAACACAAAACAATCGGCCCGGGCCAAAATGTTTTGCATTTGGGCCTTGGTGGCCTTGCCGGTTATGACGTCAATGTTGGGGTATTGTGATTTGATGATGGGCACCGGGGTGCGATTGAGGGTAGTTTTGAGGACCAATTTGACCGGCTCATCCTTTCGAAATTCTTGGGTGAATGCTTTGAATACTTCCAAAAACCCCTTGCGGGCATTGAATGCGTTATAGTGCAAAAACGTGAAATTGCGCCGGGTATCGCGCACCGGTTGGCGCTCAACATAGGTATAGGTGGCCGCGTCGTATCCCAAGGGCACCACCTCGGTTTGAAAACCGGCCTCGGCGAATACACCCTGGCACCATTTGGAGGGCACGAGGATTTTGTCGGCGGCGTTCAAATAGTCATGCCATTCGTCGGGTATCCGGTCCGACTCAAACATGGTGTATATGATCCGGTAGGGTGCTTCAATTTGTAAAATGCCATAGGGTGCATGAAACAAAATGGCGATGTTTTGGTGGTCATAATACAATTTGACGTCCTCACCCATTTTTCTCAATTGTTTGATGAGTAAATCGGAGGCCACCCCATACCCGTCGGCGCCGCCCTGGCTCACCGTGGCCATATACAATCCCAATGCCGGGTCGTGGTTGGCCTTTTGTTGTTTCAATACTTGCTCGATTTTTTCGGCCTGGTGTTCTTTGACCTCATCCTCGGTGGCTTGGCGAAATCCCGGTTGCCTCAACCAATCCTCAAATCGTTTTTCGTTGTCGACGGCGGTGATTTTCCCGGTGGGGGAAACGAGGTATGGCATAAGTTAAATGTGGCCCGGCGGTTTTAACTAGTATTACCATTCGTCACCCTCATGGTCTACGTCGCCGGGCCATGTTACAAATATATGACAATTGCTTCAAAAACACAATAGGCGGGGTACTCTCTCGAGTATTCCCGCCCATTGGCGAAATCAAGAATTGTTTGCTTAGGTGCTTTCGACTTCCACAATTCGGCGCTGGTCCAAAATTGCCACCCCGAATAGTAAATCGAGGGTCAATTGATGGGCACCAAGGTCGCCGTTGTACCAAAACAGTGAGCGCAATGACAAACCAATTCGAGGGTCATTGAGGACCGCCGACGCGACACCATTGCTCATAGGTTTGGGCAATGGCCGGCTGGCTAACACGAGCGCATTTTTGGTGTAGGCCAAATTGTGATACGCGACCGGCGAGCCGGACGTTTCAACCATTTGACTTTCGTGGGTTTCAATTCCGTAGGTTCGAATGACCGAACCATCGGTGATCGAGGACCCGTTGCCCCTTGCGTCATACCGCGAATATTTATCGGTGGCTAGAAGGTCATTGTAAACGCTTGAGTCGACATAGAGGTATTTTTGCTCGAGTTGGGGTACCCTTTGCTCGGTGAAAAACTTGCGGATGTTAAGCATTGAGGTATCGATCGTGGTGGCGCTGGTGGCGTCAAAACTGATCGTGTTTTCAATGCTCGGGTGCAATGCGGCCAATTCGGCCTCAACGGCCTCGGCGAGCGCAATGGCCCCATCCTCGGCGTACCGGTTTTGGGTATCCTGATTTTCAACAACCTTGGCGACGTCGTCGATGGTGATGGTCACTTCTTTGTGTTTGTTGAGGGTCACATAGACATCGGTACCGGTGGGGTTTTGTTTGGTGAATAATTCACCGGCGGTTTTGTCGTTTGCAACGACGGCCCCGGTTTTAGGTACGCGAATGGTTGTGCCCACGGTGGCCGTGGTCCAATCACTATCACGCGACACGGTTTTGGCCAAGTTCAAATAACTTGGAAACCTTTGAATACATTTTTGAGAAATGATCGTGGGAATAAAAACCGCATTTTCGGTTGTAGTCAATACATTGTATGTAGGCATATTTTTTTTCACCTCCCTTACTATAAAGTACGTTAAAATAACGCCTCAATGTGTGAGCCGGGGTGGTGAAAATTGACTACAAATCGTTGGTGATCAAACCTTGCCTCAAGGCAATCAATATGTCCTGTTCGTTTTCGGCGTAAAATACGGGGTCTTGGATTTGCGAATGGGTGAAACGCTTGCCGGTTTTGTTTCCGTCACGTCCGGGGTTTGTCGCATTCCCAAGTTTTTTCACCGCTTGCTCGTCGAACAAGTATGGTTTGGCCTCTTGCAATGATTTGATTGCCTCATCAACACCGGTGACATTGCCGTTTTCGTCAATGCTAATGGTGCCGCGATCGATCAATTTTGCTACCGCCTCGGTATCGACCGCGCCTAGTTGTGCCGATAATACTTGAATTTTGTTGTCAATGAGGGTCGATTGGTACTTTTGCTCAAGTTGGGCCTTTTCGGCTTCCGTTTTTTCGGCTAATTCCTGCCATTTTGCCTGTTCTTTGAGCTTTTTTTTCTCGCTTTCCTCTTGTTGCTTTTCAAGTTCGGCCGCCTTTTTGGCGCGCTCGTTGAGTTGCTTGAACCTCGAATGCTGAAACAAACGCGGGTCGTCGAAAATTTTGTTGAAATCCTCATCGCCGATTTGTTTTGGATCGAAGTTGGATTGGTCGGCTTGCGTTTTTTTCGAGTTCGACTCGTCGCCTTCCTTTCCTTCGTTTGACTTGTTAATGTTTGCGTTGTCGGTGGCTTTCGAATTGTCACCGGTGTCGCTGTTTGCGATTGGTCCTGGCATTTTCCCCTCCATTTGGTATCGCGGCATGCCCGCGCGGGTATTTGTAATATGGCCATTATACTGGCAATCAAAACTCGGTGTCAAACTGCTTGTGTTTTGTGTAATATGATGGTAATATGGAAGTGAATAGTACAACCACAATTTTCAACGTATAATGAGGTGATATATGACCAATGAATTTTTCCAATCACTCCCCCTCTATTACGAGGTTGACGGCGATGTGTTCGTCAAATTGTATGCGGTGGGTGAGGAAATACGGGGTATCAACCATTGGGGCAATCCGTATCCGGCCGGAAACGCCGTTTTGAATGGCCGGCCAACCACTCGCGCCGCCTATATTGGGGCGGTGGAAAATCGCACCGGTCAACCGGTACCGATCCGGCCAAGGGCCTCGGTGTAGGCATTCCCATATAATTTTTTCATTTGTAACATGGCATTGTTTCGCGTGGCGTGGTCATTGTTGACGTCGCGCCATATTTCATACCATTTGTGCCCGCCGGCTTCCTTTGCCGCCAACATTTCCTTATAGGTGACTTGAATTTCCCCAATCCTACCCCCGGGCAATTTCACGTTGATCATGGCCATGGCATAGCCGTCGGTGGTATCGAGTTTGTTTTTTGATGATTTTTCGTCGATGGTGTAACGTTTGGCCACGGCCTTGCGCATTTCCTCAAGTTCTTTCGGGTCCCATGGGTTATTGATGACCAGGGTGGCCCGGTTGGCGTCTTTGAGTTTGAAAACATCGCCGTTATAGTCACGAATGATTTTGTCGGTGGCCCGGTCGAGTTTTTTGACCGGCCCGACTTTGTACTTCCATTGATTTGCGGCCACACTTCCCACAATTTCCTCGAAAACTTCCTGATGTTCGTTGGCCAAGTCGATCATGTTTTTTTTGACATTGGCAAGAATAGGACCGCGCATTGATTTGCCGGCGGGGTCATAGGCGCCGGTGTCCGGGTTGTAGGCGTTGGTCATGCTGGCCAATTTCGGGGCCAATACGTTGATGGCATGCTTGCAATTGGGGTGAAACAACCCGCCGGCCTCGGCTTCGGCCACGGTGGGGTACCCTCGCGAGGCGCCGGTGGCCGACAACACTTGGCCCTCAAATGGGGTGCATAGTGGGCATGACCCAAGGTGGCGCGACACTTGTACCAAATCATACCCGTTTTCGGCGAGCCGGTTGGCAATGCCCCGGTTGCGGGTTTCCACCAATTTGGTGCGAAATAGCATGTTGGCGTAGCGGTCCAGGGTCCATGAATTACCGCCCCGGTCAACCACGGCCGCCAATCCCTGCTCCATCAATACCCCCTTGACCTGCTGGCGCACCTCGCGCAATGCTTTCCCCCCGATCATGCCCTCGGCAAGTTTTTGGGTGATGGCCTCGCGGCTTATGCGGCCCAATAGCAATTGCCCGGACCGCGAAACGCCGGTCAACCCTTGGGCAAATGCCCGGGCGGTATCGTCAATCAATCCGGTAATGGCGTCTTGGTGTATTTTGTTTAACCCCTCGGCCACCTTGACCTCGGCCCCCACGTTTTCCAGTTGTTTGACCGCGTCGGCGGCGCCGGCTTTGTAATATGCCGGTATATTCTCCCCAATCCAATCGTCGGTGTATTGGTTCAATTGACTCAAAATGTCGTCAATTTGGGCCTGAATTTTCTTGCGGTTTTGTACTCCCCAATCGGTTGCGGTGGCAATTTCGGCGGTTATGGCCTCATATGCCCGGGTATAGGTGGCAATGAGTTTGTCAAGGTTTTTTTCATTGATTTCGACCGATTTTGGATACATACATATTATTTTTCTTTGTTAGCAAATGGCGGCGTTTTCCCTGGCATTTTGTCACCGGGTTTGAAATCGGCCATGGGGTTCATTTTGATGGCCTCGGCGCCTTCCTTTTGCTGTTCTTTGATCATTTCCTCGGCGCTTTTTTCGTCCAGGTTATACAAGGTCATGATGGCTTGCTTTTTGGATTTGAGGCCGGCGTCAACGGCTTTGATTTCGTTGTCCAATTCCTCCACCATGTCCTCGGGCAATCCGTCGGCCCATTCAAGTTCGGGCACCACCGGCTCACCCTTGAGTCGCTTGCCCTCAACCTCAATGCCCCAGGCTTTTGCTAATACTTGCGCTTTGTATAACGCCTGTTTGATGGCGTAGTCATAGTACAATTTTTTGCGGGCCACCTTGGCGATGGTCCTCATCAGTTTGAATTTGAGTGCCCGGCCACTATCGGATTGGCCTTGTCCCATCCCCAATACGTCCGGCGATACCTCGCCGATCATATACATAAATTCCACCAATTTTTCGACCTGTTTGAAGGCGTTGTCCAATGAGGCGTCCCACACGATGTATTCGGGTTTGCCGGTTTCCCCCTCTTGAATTTCAATGACCCCAAGTTGGGATTTTTTGACCTTGCCTTTTTCGTCCAAAATGCCGGTGGGCACGGTCAAAATCGGATCACTATGTTTGTCCAAAATATTGTCAACCTTGCTCATCCGGTTATTGATGGCGTAAAACAACGAGTCAAGGTCGTAATAGTCGGAAATGCCAAAATACCGGTCGCCGGTTTTCCAATTGGGTACATGTTGCAACAATGAAAAATCGACCTTGGTTTTTTCAATCGGTTTGATGTCGGCAATATCCAACAATGACAATGGTTGCTCAATGTCGAGTTTGTCGCCTTTGAGTTTGTACACTTTGTTTTCGATTTGGCCCGGGGTGTGGATTTCCATGCGCACATACTTGGCCCCGGATACCTCAAACACCCATGCCAGAGTTTCCATTTCGGGGTGGGCACGGACGTTAAAATCGGAAACGTTGGGAAAATATATTTTTGGTGTGGTGTCCTCAATAATGAGGGATGATTTTTTGTCGAGTGGCTCGCGCTGGCCGATCCTCAATTTGAATAGTGCGTCACCCAAATAAGAATTTGACAATGCCGACTCATAGCATTGGGTGTCCATGTTGTTGTCGCGCCACAACCCCTCCACAAACTCTTGGTCGCCGCCCTCGGGCATGTTGATGGCGATGGGTTCGGAAAATAGCATGTCGGCGGTGATTTTGGAAATTAAACCGGCGAAATTTACCACGGTATAGCGCAATTTTTTCCAGGCCCGCGAAAATGACTCATCCTCGCCGACCCTGATGTTGAATGCCTCGAAATGGTCGCCGGTGAATAGGTTGGCGTAGTAGTCATACATGGCCAGGCGCATTTTGTCGTCGGGGTGGGGAAACACGGCGCCGACCGCTTGAACCTTGCCGGTATCCTCAATGGTAATTTGGGGTGGGGTAATGGTGGGTGTATTTGGGTAATTATCGCTTGCCATATTTCCTTTCATTGTAGCATTTCTAAAACGGGTTTTGTGCAAACACCCGAGCCGGTTTTGGTTTTAGCTTGCGCATTTGTATGGCAATCATGCCCGCAAACAATGCGTCGTCATGCTTCCCGTCGGCATGCTCGCGCTTGCCGTTGGGCTTTTTCACAAATGTGCGCATTTCGGCCAGGGTGATTGGTGAGTTGATTTCGAGGTGTCCTTCGTCAAAAAATATGGCAAACTCATCAATCATGACGTCGCGTGTCTTAATATTGGTATTCCACCCAAGTTTTTTGGTACGCTTTTGGGTGCGCTCGTCAATTTTGGTGTCGTAATAGTAATTATCGTATATTTTCGACAAAAACAAAATAGTCGTGAGCATGTTGTTTTCCACCCCTACAAATGCCCGGTTGTATGCCATGGCCGCCATTTTGGTCACCTCCGATAGTTCGTCCGGCCGCAATTTCCCGTAGTATTGAGCGCATTGGCGCGGGTTGCCGCCCTCATCCTCACCCCAAATGTCGATACACGAAAAATCGGCCCCATCGCCGTCGGATGGGTCAACGCCGACGAGGTAGTGTTTGCCAGGTTCGGGTAGGTGCCACACCCTGAAACCGAGCTTGGCTAATTCGTACAATGCCTCAAATTCGGGTTTTTTCTCGAGTGGTGAGGGGTTGGTAGGTATTTTGTGGGGTATTTTGAGCCGGACCGCGTCGAGCTTCTCGGCGTTGAATACCGCGCCGGCCCCGCTTTGAAATGCCTCAATCATGGTTGAGGGGTATTCTTGCTTGAATAGTTGGTCGGGGGTTAGGCCCTCGCCAATTGAGGCCACCTTCAATTCATTCATTTTCCACCGGCGCCACAACAATTGGCCATCGGTTAATTGGTGGGCCGCTTGCAATTCGATTTCACCGGTGGTTTTCTCCTCATCACTCAATGATCCGGGCAGGGTGTATTCGGGGTTTTCAAACCAGGCAAAGAAATGGGCCTTGTAATCCATTGGCCCCGGATTGCTTTTGTAATAGTTTTCCATGAAAAAATCGTAAAATTCATTGAAACCGTTGCCGGTGGTTTCCTCGGTGATCCGGCCGGTAATGGGTACGGCTTGCTTTGAGCCGGCCACCAGTTCGGCCCGGTCTTTGATGTAGGCGGCCTCGGAAACGTGCAATCGTTGGACCGTGCCCGAGCGCAATTTGAGCGCCACATAAATGCTCGAGTCGAGCGGGTACCCGTCAAAACGGTGGGTGAAACGGTACATGCGAAGGGTGTCGGTTTTGGTTTCGGGTTTCAGGGGGTCGGGCATGTTGGTGTATGCCCTTTTGACAATTTGGAATATTTCGTCAAGGGCCACCCGCTCGTGGGCAATAATGGCGCATGACATACCCGGCACCCATAACGCCTCATCCAGTAAATCAACGCATGCGTCGGTGGTGAAACCAAACTGGCGGGCCTTGACGATGGCATTGTACCGGTGGCCGCCCCGGTCGGCATAATAACGCAATTGCATGAGGTTGGGTTGGAAGGTGACGAGTGCGCCGGCCTTATTCTTGATTTTGTATAGGTGGCTCATTCGCCACCACTTGTCCATCAATCGCTTGTCGAGCCGTGGCCCCGAGTTTTCCATAGTTTGTTTCCAGTTGATCCAATAAATTGCCCATGGTTTCCGGGTCGACCTCATGCTCGATGGTTTGGCGGTCCTTTACTCCAAGCATTTTGGCTTTTTCCCGGTGCATTTTCCAATCGTCATGGCCGACTTTTTCCATTTTTTCAATTGACTCTGAAATGGCCGTGTTGATGGCTTCCTTGGCCAATGGGTGATGTCGCCACCGGTAAATGGTTTTGCGGCCGACTCCAAGTGCCTCGGCCAGTATTGTCCAATTCTTGATGTTGGCATTGCCAATTTCTTTCAAAAATTCCTCAAACTTCATTTCCAAATACGGGTCAATCGGGTTATTTTGTGCTTCGTTCATATTGCTTTCATTTTACACTATCGGCGCCGGCTTGCCAGTATTTCGGTCACCTTATCGTCAACCTCTTTGCGTTTGGCGGCGCTTTTGTAATACCCCAATTTGTTTCGACTTACCATTTGCCAATACTTCAATTCCTCGGGTGGTAATTCTTTCGGGTCGATCACGGCATAAGGGTTTTTTTTGTAATGCCTCAAGCTGGTGACGTTTTGCATGAAACGGGGTAATTTCCCGGGTTCAAATAAAATGACGGTGTGGTGCATAGTTTGATTATACCTAATTGACGCCGGTGACAATATCCCAACATGATGAGCAAAAAACGCCGGTACATACCCGGGGTACTTCCTCGGGCGGAATGATAAAACCGTCGACCCCGTCATAGTATTCCTCGAGGTCCTCGTTTTCCATGATGTAATACACAAAATCGCGTTTTACTTTTTTCTTACACCGCAAACATCGAGTGAGTTTTGCCGGTTGTTCGTCGTTCATAACGGTCAATGCTCCAGAGTCGTAGAATATAATTTCGCGCCGGTAACAGTTCGCGACTCAATACGAAATGATAGGGCGTTGGGTGGTCAACCCTCCCCCGGGGTGGAATTTCCCCCGCCCGGGCAATTTCCCAAAACCGCCTTGCATGTATAAAACCATACACATATGCCTCGGCAAATGTCGGATCGACCCGGACAAAACAAAAATAATTTTCGTCTTTGCGCTCATGGTGGTCAAACACAAGCATTTTTTCATTGAAATACCATTGGTCGGAAAATTCCCGGGTGTGGCTTTTGACGTCGATATAATCATGGTCATAGTGTAAATCAAACCTATCCCCTCCAATGTATTTCTCCTCCCTTGTCGTTCTCACATCAAACCCAAACCGGTCAAAACACCTCTCGGCGGCCAAATGGCCCAAATAACCGGTGACGTTTTTGGTGGCCGATAGGTCAACGGTGCGCCGGCCCTCGTTTTTGCGGTCCATGTATCGTGCCCACTCATGTGCCCGCTCAACGTCCATGGCACCAAATTCGATGGTGACAATGTCGTCAATGGTCACTGAATTGACCGTTTGGCAAACCTGGCCTTGCGTTGTTGTCGGCACGATTTGCAACGCTTGGGTTGGTTCAATCCTCTCTCAAAATAAAATGCTTGCTCGGTGGATGGCCACACAAAATCGCGGCCGCAATCACTACACACAATCACCCGGTCCTCCCCCGGCTCAAATGGTTCTAATGCGCTCATACTTTCCCCCATGTGGCTCAATGTATATATGAGTACCAAAGGCCGCCACGCCCGGGTACTTTTCCCATGATCCGGCCATGACGTTTTGGTCGTCGTTAATGGCCCCTATATATTGTAACGTATCAAGTATTGAGGTGAATAGGTTGTCACCATCAACCCGGTATTTCCCTTGAATGAAAAAATCACAATGCACCCTCACCGGTTGGTCGGCGAATTTTTCTTTGAGTTGAGGTTTGAGTTCAATGGTGGCCTCGGCCAAATACCGCTCATATGCCACCGAGGGCACCAAAAACCGCCGCCGGCCCCGCATGATCCATTGTTTTGAGTTCTTTTTGGAAATCACCCGCCGCGTCAAAATCAGTTTCATAGGTATTCGCGACAATTGACGATCGCCTCAACCATTTGGGCGGATGGCTCGGCCTCGTCATTTTCCAATTCGGCAAAAATGCCGGGGTCGGCCGGTTCGTCGGCATACACAAACAATTGATTGTAAGTACACAAACAAAACATGTGCGAAAATGATTGCTCGCAATCGTGTTTGTAGGTATTGTCTGCCTTGGGTGTTTTGGGTGAGTCGATGGCCCGCCATAACAACATAAAAACGACAATCGATATGATCGCGGTGAGGATTTGGGTTGCCAGTTCAATTTTGGGTGTGGGGTTTTTCATAAAAACCTCGCCAGTATAATTGTGCCCAAATACCCAATCATGATACCAAGTAAGCCGGCGGCGATAAAATCACCCCAGGCCCATATTGATTGCCAAATCGCCTTGGCGAGGGGTTTTTTGTGCATGGTGATCCCCCTGATGGCTATTTTTTGGCCCTTTTTGTCGTGGCCCACGATTTCAATTGTTTTCATATTTCCCCTATTTGTTTTTGTAGCGGTTAATAACTTTGATGACCTCGGCCTCGTCCATTTTCGAAAACTCACTCAAAATGAGGCGCAACACCTCTTTGACTTGAGCAATCGACAATGACTTTTTCATGCCCTCTTGCAAGGTGATTTCCCTGGCAAAATTATTCAAATTCACTTGACTCACCCCCTCACCTCAAGCATGCACCCAGGTTGAATAGGTCCATGATAAATAATAACCCAACCCCACTCCAAACGCTCAAAAAAATGAATAGAGTGGAAAATACAAATAGTTTCAATAGTTTCATATCAGTACCCCATCAATACCGGCATTGCGGCTATCAAAAACCAGGCCATGAGCAATGACCCGGCAATCATAAATAAAACATACATGGTGTTTGTTTTCATGGCAAAAACCTTTCATATAACCGATTTTCGGTCAAATAATTGTGAAATTCACTCGATTGGGTGATGATCCAATTGTGTGCATGCTCGAGCAATTTGTCGGTCAACCACACTTGGCTCATATCCGATTTTTTGGCATATTGGTCATAGTGCCAAATGATTGCCCGGTCGACAAACATGCCGGCAAATGAGGCCAACACCCCGTACACCCCCGGTTGCATGGTGCCGGCGTAGTGTTCGGATGATGATTTGCCGGTTTTCCAATCGTAAATGACCGGCGAGTCATAGCAATCAATCACCCCGACCAAATCCAACCAGGGTTCGAGTTCGACCACCTTTTTGATTTCGGCCTGGGGCTGGTGGAGGGCGGCCCCGCCAAACTCCACCGGTAGTGTTTTAGTGGCGTTGACGTGGGTTTCCCATTGCTCGTGGTACTGTTTGCCATCGGCCATGGCCGGGGTCATGAATTTTTCGAGTTTGAAATAGTATTTGATGGCCCGCTCCCAATCACCCGAGGCCCACACATTGAGGGTTGAAAATGAGGCGCGAAATTTCATTTGGCCCCCTTTTTGAGTTGGAAGGTGATTTGTTTTTTGCGCTCGACCTCTTTGATCCCGGCCGGCATGCCTTTGTGGGTTTCGGCCCAATCCTCCACCGCCTTTGCATTGACCGAATACCGTTTGATGACTTTGTACAATTCCGGGTCGATTTGGTCAATTGAGGGTTCGTCGAGGTAATATTTGGCCCCAAAATGCCGGTAGGACACTTTGATTTTGTCACCCTGAATGCTCGAAAAATTGGGGTCAAGTTTTTGGGCGGCCTGTTCGAGGACCAGTTTGGCCGCGTCAATGGCCATGTCGACCTGATTTTTGATTTCCAATAATTTGAGCAAATGTTTTTCGCCGGCCGGGGTCAAAAATATTTCGTCGGATTTGGCCACGAGGTCGGCGAGTTTTTCAATATCAATTTTCATATGCCCTCCGTTTCACGTCACACACACAAGCGGCGAGGTTTTCGCCGCATGTGTCGCATTCCGTATGATCGCACACATAACATTCGCCATATTCGGTCAATTGTGCCCCGCATGAGCGGCACGATTGGGTGAAGTTTTCCGGGTGGTAGTGGCGCTCGATGTCTTGATCATTGTACATTTTGACCTCCATTGAGTTTGGCGCGGGCCTCGGCCACCGATTTTGATTTGGTTGGTTCGACCGGCTCGACCGGCTCGGCGGGTTTTTGGGGTGGGGGTGGTAATTTGCCCGGGGTGGGCAAATCGGCCAAGGGGCTTTGTGCCGGGGCAATTTCCTCGGTGGCGTAAATGCCCGACAATTCGTTGGGAAATGCCTTGCGTAATGCCAATGCCTCGGCGGTTTTGCCTAACATCAAATAGGGCATTTTGGCCCACAAACCTTGGGGCTTGCCGTCTTTGTCGGTTTGCACATATTCCGACCACCGGGCCGACGCGGCAAATGATACCCGTGACCCTTTGATTTGCTTGTACACCGTGACGCTGGCCTTGGTGGGGTGGGGGTCGGCCTCATCCTCGGGCAAATACACCACATCGTCTTGCCCGGCGTATTGTCCGGACCTCTGGGCCACCAGTCGCATGCCATCGATCCCGGTTTGGATGGTCATGGTTTCTTTGCCCATGCGATTATTCCACCGGTATATGGCGTATATTTGTTTGGTGAGCGGGTCGAGGCCGGTGCGCTTGCAAGTGTACAAAAACAACAACATGTCCTCGTCGGGCCGGGGTTTGTTTTGCCGGTCGACCCCCAAAACTTGAGTTTTGATCAGGTCAATATATACCGCCGGGCTTTGCCCCTTGGGTATCATGTCTTTCAACCGGGCGTTTTTGCCCTCCCTAATCATTGCAATGGCCTTGCTTGAAACGCTGGCCGTGGCGTTTGGTGATCCTTCCATGGTATCCCCTTTCACCCGGGTGCCGGGTATTATTTTATAAGTTCGAAACCTTGCGCAAAATCCAATATATGTGCTGGCGGGTATACGGTTGACCGGTTTTGGGGTTGACGTAGCGGTCGGCAATTTGGGCCGCGCTCATACCGGCATTGTAATCGGCGGCCACTTGTAACCAAAAATCGGTGGCCCGTTGGGTGCGTTGCTGGTGGCGTTGGTAGGTGACTTTCATGAGTCGATTGTAAACTAATTGTCATATGATTGTCAAATGCTAACAATGACCCGGCACACATCGCCGCACCCGATCGCGTCGCGGGTAGCGATGGTCAAGTCAATGATTTTGCCGTGGCGCTCAAAACCGCCGGTGTCGGTGACTTTTGCCCGCACCGAGCGGCCGGTTTTGTCATTGGTAATGGTCACATACGAATTGAGTGGTGCCCGATTGAATGCCACCGTGAGGGCCTCGTCATTGAGGGTTTCACCGTTGGCCATGGTAAGGGTAGGCGAGCAACCAATACACCCGTTTTTGCTATAGTATGAGGCCATCCCGACCCATTTTTGAATTGGTGTGGGGGTGGGAGTTGACATGGGGGTCATGGTTGGGGCCGGGGTGGGATTGACAAGCGGCCCGGGTGGGATGGGTGACACAAACTCAACCGGCCGGGGCCAAAATATACCCACAATGACCCCGGCGATAAATATGGCGCGTTTCATGCCCAAAACCTCGATTTTTTGATGTAATGTTGGCGGCGTTTCGGCGGCCACACTTGCATGCGGCTCAAATTGTGCAACCGGTCGGCGTATTTGAGCATGACACCCCGCTCGGTGTGGAGGTTAGGAAATTCGCCATCAACCTTGGTGAGTTCGACCACCAAATCGGCGATGTCATCATCAAATTCGTCGCGCAAATCGTCCTCGGTGGTGTCGGTGTCCTCCAAGGTGTCGTGTAAGTAGGCGGCGGCAATCAGGTTGAAATCGGTTGGGGCCACCAGTTCGATTATGGCGGCCACGGCCTCGCAATGGTCAAAATGCGGGGTGCCCTCGTCGTCAATTTGACCGGCGTGGGCCGCCTCGGCGTATTGCGAGGCGGCGGTGATTACGTTTTCGGTCATTGGCTCATCCTTTCGTAAGTTTCCCACGTTTCGGTGCGGTCGTGCAATGGGATCGGGTAGTCGCTTGGGAAACGCGAGTCGCTCGTGTAAATGAATGTGCCCCCGCTCATCCATCCGGTGTACCCGGCCGGTGGTTGGGCCACCGGTTCGGCGTGGGTGTATTCGCGGCCCCCGATTTGGCGTTTGACCAATTTGACGACCGGGGTGTCGCCGGATTTTTCCGAGTCGAATGGGCCGGTGACCCCCTCGCCGGTCAAATATACCTGGTCACCCTCAACCGAGTTGGCCATGCGGCCCATTTTTCCGTTTGCGTAAACAAAACACAATAGTGCTTTCATTCGCTTGCCCTCCATTCAAAATTTTTGATATGCGGTGCGATTGCAAAATACAATCGGACCAAAACGATCCGGCCGAGGCCGGTGCGGCGATGGCCGCACGTATAACACCAATTTGTTTTGGCGTATACGTAGCGGCGCCATTTTTCGAGTAATCGCATATTATTGCCCCCCCGCGTAATTGATATTGACTAGGCCCTGGGCCAAGTATTTGAGGAAATGGTTGACGTCGCCATTGTGAAAATCAATGGTGGTCAATTTTTTGGCGATTTGGACCTGATGGGTCGGGTGCGCGGTTTTGATCGCCTCAATGGTCACATCCGTGTCAATGATGTGTCGGCCGCCGTTTTTGTCGGTTAGGGTCCACACCTGATAATTGATGACTTTTTCCTCGAAAAATCGGTCGAGGTAGGATTGGGCTTGATTATGGGTCATTTGCCCCCCTTTCGTATTTGTTAATTCACCTATATTGTAATATGATTGTAATATGAAATGCAAGGGGGAAATTTGATTGATGAGGCGGCGTTAATTTGCAACGAATGAGCCATTGACCGGCTTTTTGACGGCGTCGCGCTTGCCTAATAATACATCGGTGACTGCCACAAACACACAAAACCTGATTGCTTCGTCAATTTTGTACCCGGTGCGCAATAGTTTCCGGCACCGGCGCCTCATATCCGGCCACAATATCCGGCGTCCGTGATACTTGTGCCACAAACCATGACATTTTGCGCATAGCGGCATGAGTGCGTTTATTTTTTCATTGTGAAGAATATTTTTATTTGTCGCCGGAATTTTATAATATCGGTGGTGAATATGTAAATTTTTGGTGTTGTCGCAAATAAAACACCGCCGCCCCTTTTTTTCAATAACCTCTGATTTGATTGACTTCCAATGTTTAGTGTTCAAGTAGTTTTTGTAACTCACACCAATCCTTTCCGACCGGTTGTTTCGTGTCCTAGTCTGGTGTTTGTTTTCAAAACGAATGAGCCGATCCAAAAAAACGCCCACATGGTTTTGACCAAACGGTTCGCACTATTAAATTGTCACATCGATATGTTGCGGCAATCCTACCGCCGGCCGGCTGTTTAGAGGCGCCGGACCCCATCGTTGCGGTTTCACGCGTATCCCCGCTAGGTTTCCCATGTCCCACGCGCGAGCGTTTGATGGCTCGTATCCCGGGGTGAGGTTGCCCCACCTAACACCCCAGGGGTACGAAACATCAAAACATGGTTTGCTTAATTTCGGCCGCCAAATATTCGTCCTCGACCATATCACAAAAACGCAACACCCATTTTTGGTATGTTGCGTGATCGACTTGCTTTTGGCTTTTGTGTATTGATCGGAAAAATTCGACGGCTTTGCGTAGTTTTTCGTTGTATTGTTTTGGTGGTTGTTGTGTCATAAAAAAACCGCTTTCGTAGTGGCAAGGCAATCAACCTTTTGGCAAGGGTATTCTTGCCACCGCGAAAACGGTCTTGGTTGGTTGTCTACTCCCCCCTTGCCGTAGGGAAACCGGTTAGACCGGACGTAATAAAAATGTACCAAATGCGCAATGACTTTGTCAATCGGGTATTTCATTGAGGTCGACTTTGTCGAGCATTTCCCGGTAATCGTACCCCGGATCGAATGGCCGGCCGGTCCAATACTCAATGTTTTTGATGTGCCAATCGAGCAATTCGCATTTTCCGAGTGAGGCCACCACGGCGGCCGACACCTTGAGTTGCAAGAGGATTTCGGCAAAAAACTCGTTGTTTGGTTCGTGTTCACTCATTTTCGCTTGGGGCCTCATCGGCGAAATTATCCCAATCGGGCCATTTTTTTGTCATATCCTCATCATTATACCCGGTTTTGAGTGGGGTGAGCCGGTTGACGCCGGCGGTGCCTTGTTGAATGTCGGCAAATGCGTCGTTTGCCTCAACGATGTCACCCGACACAAAAATGTTGTGCTCTTTGCCGTCAAGCATAATTGACACCCCATACATTTGCTCGGGTGTGCGAATTTGCGGGGTGTACCCCTTTTTTTGTAGCCACCCATCGGTGGGCTTATAGGCGCCGTTGGCAATATAGGTCACCGGCTTGACTTGGCCCAATTCGGTGTGGGCAAAACTTTGTTGGATCGACTTTTGGTGGTTGTGGTTTGAAATGATCCAATCGACCGGCCCGGCGGCCCCAAACCGGTGCGACCTTGCTTGCGGATGATTTCGATTGTACATCGAGTGGCCGGGTAACTGATGGGCCGCAAACCCGGTGTACCGCTCGTCACCGACGTTGGCGACGATGTGGGTGGGTCCGTTGGTAGTGTTGACGCCCTCATTGCGCACCATGGCTTGCAAATCAAACCCGGATTTTTTGAGCCACCCATCATGATCGCCGGGTATACGCAACAACAATTTGTGGCGTTGGGCCATGTATTGCACGATCGACCAAAAAAACAATATTTGCTCGGGTGTTTGTTCCATTTGTTCAAATTGGCCCGGGTTCCAATGTAGGTTGTCAATTTCGTCACCCATAAAAATCAAAAACGAGTTGAGGGTGCGGTCAATGGCGTTGACCTCGTCCTCAATGCGCTTATAGTCGGTGGTGGGGTGGCCGATGTGGTGATCCCCCATCCAATTGAGCAATGGGTGGGCCATGAATGAAAACTCGACCACGTTTGAGTGCTCATTGCCGCCGACTTGCTCTTGCCGGTCGCGGTAGCGTTGACTGATTTGGTGGAAATCCAATGCACCGTCCACCGGCGTGTGCCGCACAAATTCACTCATGGTGACCCCCTGCTAATTGCAAATAAATATTCGAAAATGCCACATCACCGCCCCACAATTCGTATTGCCGGCGCGATAATTCCCGGCCCTCATGGTAGTCATACCCGTTGTTTGATAAATGGTGCAAATACTTGACGTCGTTGCGAAAAACCTTGGCCTTGACGGCCGAGTCAATATCGATGCCGGCCGTGTCGGCAATGTCTTGGGTATATTCTAAAATTTGGATAATTTCGGGGGAAAACTCCGGGTTTATGCTTGCCCGCTTTGTTGCTAAATAGAAAACGTCCCCGATTTCACTTGCGAGTGCAAATGCCGACTCCCCAATCAAACACAATTCGACCGCCTCCGGCAATTCTTCCAAACCCTCATGCCGGATCATTTCATCAATATTTTCAATGGTGTCGTGTTCTATCCAACGTCGTCGATCGCTTGTTTGAATGAGTACCGCCTGTCGGGTGTGATCCGATAGGCGTTCAATCATTTGCCTCCGACTTTTTGCGCTATTTTGTAACCACCGGATGCCATGAGTGCCAATTCAATTGCGTCAATGGCATGATTAAAAATTTGGTTTCCTAGGTCTGCCGGAATAAAACCAACCAAAAATGCGGCCACAAATGATATTGCAAATTTTATTTCACTTGATAGTCCTGGCTTATAAAACGAAATAACATTGACAATTCCAATTGCAACCAATCCGGCAAATGTAAGGCTTTGTAAATCCATATAAATCACCGCCTCGCCAAATTATGTGTTTGTATTCCCAAAAATAGTCCAAATAAATAAAAACACGTGATGAGTATGGTTGTGACTAACCCGGCCAACGTTTGTACGTGTCGGGCAAAAACATCGGGATCATTCCCCAATAAACGGGCATATGTAGTCAAAATCATCAATATTGAATAGGAAACAACAACCAATGATGTTTTTTTGAATAAAATTAAATCACCGTTACAAATCAATGATCCAATCATCATTGAAATAATGGTCACCATAGCCATGGCTTGCCAAAAAAAATTGCCATTCATTACATAAATAAACGTGTTGTAAATGTTGGTCAATTCTAACGGCATCATTTTTTTACCTCATTGATAAAATGGTCAACCGATTTTACAAGTTCGGCAATTGTACCTTTTAGGCCCCCAATGGTTTTTTCCAATTCACCCATTCGTTTTTCCAACCTAGTGAGCAAATATAAACTCACAACAACCGGGAATGCATAGTTGGTAAGTAATTTTGCTAATTCTTCCATATAAAATCCATTATATCAATTCTGGGACCACTTTTGTTTCACAAATGCTATGAGTTTGGCGAGCCAATTTTCCACCGTTTCCCCGTTTTGACATTGAGCCAATTTGGTTTTTAGCTCGGTAATTTCCAAATCCTTGAGGCCGCCGTCCTTTTGAGCCTCCCGTAAATCGACCCTCACCGACTCAATGACGACCTCCAAACTACCCACCTTTTTTTCGAGTGCTTTGATGTCCGCATATTTGATTGATATATCAGTTTTTAGTATTTCTTGGTCAATTTGGCATTGTTGCATGAGGTTTGCTAACTTGTTTTTTTGGTTTTCAACCTCGGTGAGTGCTTTGTCCCGGTCAATTTCGATTTGTTTTTTTTCATTTTCCAGAGTAGTGGCCCTTGAAATATACCCTCCCACTACACTCTGCACGTCCTCAAACTGGGTCGCTTTGGGGTCGCGTTCCGGCAAATATTTTTTGACCGTTTTGTCCCATTCGGTGGACCCATGTATCACATTGGGCCATATGTCGGCCGGGACCTCAATGGTCTTTACCGCCGGTTTTCCCTCGAGTATGAGGTATCGTTCGATAGTGTCCCGGGCGCTTGGCTTAAACCATCCCAAATAATCCTTGAGTGATCGTTCGCGGCCACCCAATGGGTCGGCAATAGTAAAATCATTTTCGTCGCTGTTATTGTAACCAATGGCCAAAACCCAATGTTGATCGTTTTCGACGGTTTTGGGGTTGACGTCAATATGTAGTGCTACCACAAATCCATTATCGATGGCGGTTTTTATTTCGTTGATTTGGTCGTCGGTTAGTCGTTGAGGGGTAGCCACAATTTTTTCCTTGATGTCGGAATAAACCTTGGTAATTGATCCCCAAACATAATTGCCCCCACCGGCGGAAAATCCCTGTTTAGCTTTGAGGGCCTCATTGAGTTTGTCCGGGTCGGTGTCCTTGCCATAATAACGGGCGGCCATTGCTAAGTCACACAATAGGCAACCAAAATTGTAAATGTTGTACGGTAAATTTGTGTTAAACCCGAGCATTTTATTTGCCCATCGACTGTCCCATTGAGAAAAAATTTGTTGCAATGAGTTTTTCATTTTACCCCCTGTTTATTATTATTATAATATTGCAAATAATGGTGCGCCGCCTTGTCCAAACTTAAATTGAATGAATTTGACTTGGATGTATGGCGGTTCTTGATTGTCGGTTGATGATGCCGACACGTTGGTGCTATTCCATGAGGCCGTCCCCGATGTTAAATTTTTTGTTGTATGCGAGTGACCCTCTGATGCACCATATGGTCCAACCCCGGTTTCACCATTGGCCCCAAATGTTGATGTACTCCCCGTGTGAGTGTGTGCGGCTGTCCCGTGTGTATGACTATTGTTTGCGGCATGAGAATGAGTATTTGATCCGGTGGACGATACCCCGGCACCGGCCGACGCTTTATTCCTGACATAATAATCAACCAAATTTGGTGTCCCATTGGTCCCATCGCAATTGATCCAACCCACCGGGGTGGTTGTTTCGGTGGTCATGGCTATGTCGCCGGCAATTGGGGTTGCTTGGCTTGTAAATTTGAATAAATTGATTGTTTGTGACAACGGCACGTTGCTCGCTGATCCCGATGTTAGGGTTGCCGCCGACCCGGCGAGGGTGTAATTATTCCAATATAGGGTGTGCGAGTGATTGCCGGTGGCGTGTTTGTTTCCTGATGATGTATTCACACCAACTGATGAGGCATCCGACGGTGACGTTGCTGAATGACTATGCGTGACTCCGGTATGTGTATGGCTCACGTTGTGGGTGTGAGTGTCTGATCCTCCGGTGTCGCCGGCATCCTCACCGGTTGACGCCCCACGCATGTGTTTTTCGGCGCTGTCTGAATGAAATGATGCGTTTACTCTTGACCCTGCCGATGTGATAACAATACCATCGACCGGAAATACTGAATATGAGTTTGTTTTTATAAATATAAACGTATAATATGCCGGCAAATTTGTGCTTGCCGGGTATGCAACCGTATCACTTAAAGTACCACCAGACATCGCCGTTGAGGTTGCATAAGTGCTACTCATATGGTGACTGTGTCCAGTATCGGTCCCACCACTACCTTCACCGGCGTCTTGACTACCGCCTGAATAAGAATTCAACATCATTTGATGGGTGTGGGCCACCATGGTGTGTGAGTGGGCGGCCGATGTATGAGTGTGAGTTAATGCCCCGCCGGTATCACCAAATCCCGATGAGGTCCCTTTGACAAACTTGTCATCAAAACGAGTGTCACGCGCAAATCCGGTGGGAATGTCTGCATTTGCACCATCAAACGGGATAATGGTGTTAGGCGGTAACATTTTCGTCCTTTTCAATAACTTCGGTCACTTGATAGTATTTTTTATTCACCTTGTATTTTTTGGCTTTTTCTATTGCTTTTTTTTCGCTGTTTGCGTATATCCAAAAAATGCATGCCTCTAAAAAATTACCATCGGGCGTTTTTATTTCATAACCAAGGACCTTAAAAACCGTTGTTCTCATATTATGCCAAACCAAATCCGGCAAAATAGCCGTCATAGGTTCCCGAGCCGGTGCAAATAATAACAAATGCATCAACCGCGCCGGCCGCCGTTGATAGTGTTGGCGCCGCACCTCCGGGCCATTTAATGGTTGACCACCATGTCACGGTGTTTGATCCTGTCGTTTGCGCTATTCTAACCAAAAATGCTTGGCCAACCGTTGGGGTGGAAATGTCGAGGGTTCTATTACCTCCGAGTGATACCGTGTGGACATTGGATGCGGTGAGGTCAAACGTGACCGTGGCGGCATCGGTATTGCTTGTGATGTCCCGTATTCCGTTTTTCACATCCTTGCGTAAATTATTGTATTGAGTGGCGTACCCGTGTTGACCGGCGGCCACGTCTGATGAGTTCATTGACATATTACCCCCATTTTATCCTATTGTGACCGTCCACACCAAACTCAACGTGTCGTTTGATGTTTTGGTCCGGCTAATTTGTACGCGACAAAATAATGTCCCAGAGTCGGCGGTTGCTGATGCGGCATCACCAAACAACCCGGCCTCGGTGAGTGATCCGTTGACCTCGGATGTGGTGAAAAATGTTTCAAAGGTGGCGTCATTGCCATCAACCGACCGGACACTTACCAATTTTCGGCCCAATTCATTTTCGAGTTCGGTGTCATCCTCGGTGGGCGCGGTGCCCCCGGTACCCACGGCGCAATAAGTAATGACCCCCTTGCTATCCGTGCCCCTCAAGCGGTCGGCAATCGAATTTTTGCCGGCGGTGACGACCATGTTTTTGTATTCGTCAACGGCTTTGATGGCACCGGTTTTGCCATCGCGCAAAATAACCTCGACCCGGCCTTGTGGTATGTAAAGTTCGTTTTTGACTATGTGCATTTTACCCCCATTGAAACATGCCCCATCGCATGCGTGTGCTAATTGTACCGCCCGGGCTTTCCTCAACCCAGGTAAAATATGGGCCGGTTGAGTCGATGGTCAAATCCTCGATCAAACTGTCATCGAGTAGCGCGTCGGTGAGGTTGAATAGTTCGTCGACCACCTCGTTGTCATCCAGTTCGATCAAGTTGCGGTTGCTTTCAAGTAATTCTATCAAAAATCGAATAATTCCAATAGTTTTGGCGCTGGCGATTTTGACGGTGTAGCGAAAATTACCGGCCCCGAATGATGTGGCCCGCACCGATTGGACAATATAATCGTCGTCGACCCCGTAATCGGTCAAACTGATGTTGAGGTATTGGCCGGAAAAAAAACCGGCGGTGTAGGTCGAAAATGACCCCTCAACAATGTTGGCGGCGTAGTCGGTCAATTCGGCCGTTGCCCGGTCGCGGGCGGCCGTGGTGGTGGTGATTTTTTTGTCAAAAATGGCAAATTCCTTTTGGCCATATTCCTCAATGCTGGCGGTATCCTCCACCGCCACCAAAATTGGAATATCATATTTGTAGGTGATTGATAGGGTGTCGCTTGTGGTGAGGGTGGTGCCGTCGGCGTCCTGTTCGATGTATTTTTCCTGAAAATTCAAATACCAATCATACCCGGACGTGTCGACGTTTTTGATACCGACGGTTTTGCCCACCGAGTTGACCTCGACCGACACCTCATGGGGTTTGTCGGGCAATACAAACACCTTTTTTTCACCATCCCCCACCTCGTTGTATGTGGTGAAATCCGACAATTTCGTGCCGCCCCTAACATACACCCGGTTTTTGAGTTGGGTGACGTCTTTTTCAATTGTCAAATCAATGTATTCGTTATTGGTTGAGTCAATGTCAAATGGGGCCGCCTCGGTGGTGAGAGGGAAATAGTGAATGTCCTTTGCATAGTCAATATACCAATTGCGGCCGGTCAAATCACAAATTTGGCGCAAACATTGGGAAATTTGAATATAGTTGAAACTGATTTGGTCGATGGTGACACCCTCAATCACGTTGGTGGTGGTGATCCCAAACCCCGGGCAATAGGTATTGACCAAATCGGCAATGATGGCCGCGTCGGTCATGTCCTCATAGGTTATGTGGGCCAAATTACGATCGAGCAACCACACATAGTCGACACATTCGATTTTGATTGACGCCACCCCGGTTTTTTGTTTGCTGTCAATTCCCACCCGGGTGATATATCCCCCGAAAATGGTGTCGCCACCGGTTGAGGTGATCACTATTTCGTCGCCGGTCGCGGGGGTGCCCGACCCCGACAAATCAATCAAACTCAAATTGCATATATTGGTTTTGTCATTGATGACGTCCTCGATTACCACCGAACCGGCAATCACATCGGCGGTGCGGTCGGTGCCATCAATGGTGATGGTATAGGCCATCAAAACCTCACATTCGCTTGCAACCGGCGCACAATCGAGTCACCAATGCGCTCGGCAATTTGGTCGGCCGCGTTCAAGTCACCAATCACGGCCCCGTCTAAGTTGACAACCACATTGTTGATACCTGGCCCCAAGGCATTGTTGGTGACGGCGGCGGCGGCCATGTTGGCGGTCATTCCCCCGGTCCATTGTAAATCGTCGAATGCTTTGTTGACCTTACCCACTCCCCTTTCGACAATATCCAATACCGAGGGTGAGTGGCGTTGGGTGAAATCGAGTTTTGATTTGATCCAGTCAACCACCTCGCCAATTTTTTCCTTTGCCTTGGTGAATGGCCATTGTAATGCCTCAAGTATTTTTTGGCCGGTTTCCCTTAATTTTTCCACCATCAAATTCCACCCGGCCTTGATGGTTTCCCATAGTGCCCCCGCCACCTCTTTGACTTTGTCCCAATTTTTCCACAATAGGACGCCAATGGCGATCAGGGCAATGATGGCGGCCACCACCAACCAAATCGGAGCCGATAACACGGCCATAGCGGCATTGAATAGCCATGTGGCGGCGGTGAGGGCAATTTGGGCCACTGTTTGAGCAATGGTCACGGCGGTGTGAAAAATAAATGCGGCGGTGGCGATCCCCAATTGGACGCTTTTGGCAATGAGCATGGCAATGGCTTTCCACCCTTCAATCCCAAACTTAATGACATTGAGTGTTGAATTGACAATCGCCATGACGAAATTGATGGCCATTTTAGCCGTCACCGCCACAATCGCCGGTAGGAAAAAATAAGTCAACATCATGGCCACGTTTTGAATTTCCGTTTTGTGTTCGGTCAAAAATCCGGTGACCTCGGTGATGGTATCCCCCAAACCTTGAATGGCGTCAATGAGCAATGGCCCGGCGGTTTCCACAAATTTGACGGCCTCGGCGGCCACGTTTTTCATGGCGTCAAATAACCCGGATTGAATAGCCACGTCTTTGAGGGTGATGTTGACCACGTCCTCGAGGTTTGATTTTAACCCCTGAAGTGAGGTTGATTGGTTGAGCATGGCGCCCTCAAACATGCCCCCCTGGCCGCTTGCTTTGGCCAATGCCTCGGTCAATAAATCATAGGTGATTTCCATTTCTTTGACTTCGTCAACATTTTTGCCGGTGGCGTCTGCCAATAGTTGATATATGTTGATCCCGGCAAAGGCAAATTGTTTGACATCGATGGCGGCGGCCTTGCCCACGGCTTTGATTTGTTGCAAATTCACGGCCAACCGGTTCAATTCGGCCGTACCCCCGCCGGTGGCGGCGATGGCGTTGCCCAAGTTTTTCACCTGGGTGCGCGCGTCCTCGGTATTGACGCCGGCCGATACCAACAATTGATTGGCTTTGATAAGGTCGGGCAAATTATACGGGGTTTCCTTTGCGTCCTTTTCGATGGCTTTGATGGCGGCGATGGCTTTTTCGCGGTCTTTGAGCAGGGTGGTGAATGCGATTTCCTGTTGCTCGAATTGCATGGCCGCCTCCATACCCGTTTTCCCGGCCAAAACCATGGCCCCGGCAATAGCCGCACCGGCCACCATGAATGCTTTGCCGGCGACGTCGGCCACCTTGGTGATCCGGTCACCAAAAATGCTGGCCGACTTTTCGGCCTCACCCAATCCTTTTTGAAATCCTGAAATGTCGGCTGTTATTTTTGCAACGACTGATCCTACATCAAATGCCATATATCCTCATTTTACAATAATTCTTTGGCTACGACTCAATTGATTTTTGAGGGCCTCAAATCCGACTTGGTCAAATTCGGGTCCGGCCGGCCCCATGATCCGGGTTTCCTCGCGGTCCAATAGCCGGAAAATGTTTTTGGGGTCTTTGACGTGCGGATTTGAAACGATCGACAATTGCATTCGCCACTCGCGAATTTTGCGCAAGTTCGATTGCTTAATAAGTTTGACGAGTTGGTCCAAATACACCCGTTCGAGTATGTCGGTGATTGACCACCCATATTCGCTGGCCAAAAAATCAACGGCCCACCACAACCAGTCATCCTCCCCTATTTTGCGGCCGGTTGTGGGGCCAGGGCTTTTTTTGCGAGTTGGTATACCTCTTGATAGTTGTTGACCTCAACCACGGCCAAAACCAATTTGACCGCGTCGTCGAGGCCCAATTCGTTGATTTCCTCGGCCTCAAGCGGTGTGGCAATGGCGAGTATGCGCAAAAAATCCGGCAAACTCTCCCCAATCAATTCCGGTAAAATTTCAATAACCTTGGCGCTTTCCATGCCCTGAAACCGATTGATGTGTTTGGGCAATTCTTTGATGGCTTTGAGCAATTCGGCATATTTGCCAAGTGCTAATTTTTCGACGGTGATTTTTTTGCCGTCAATTTCGACGATAACGTGTTTTTTCATATTAAAAATGGCGGTAACATTGTACACTTTGCCAATTTTGACTAGGCGGTGGAGTCACCAATCATACCCAGGTAGTTTCCATCGGTTTTGGTTTCGTCAAGTAATGCCTTGAACGTCACCTCGACGATTTTTTCCTCATCAACCGCGTGGTTGATGACCACCTCCGAAATGACGGCGGCTTTGTAGAAAACAATGTCATGACGCCGGGTGCCCTCGTTGATTGGGTGTAAAACCAATTGAGCGGCCACTGATGTGAGTTTTTTGCCCGCATTGGCACCAATGGTGCGTCGTGCGTTGGCGGCGCCGGCAAATTGCCCTTGGGGTATTGCGACCCCTAAATTGGCAATGGTAAATTCGGCGAGTGGTACTTTTGCTTCCCACCCCTCACCAACCAAATATCCCTCGACCATGGTTTCACCATACTTGTCGACTGATACCTCGTGGTAGTTTGGCTCGTAAGTCACCTCAACCCCACCCTTGGTGTGCCCCAGGTCGGTGCCGTTAAAATTGACACTACATACACCTACTTGTACATTTGTTACATCGGCCATATATTATTCACCCCCTTTGCTTGTGGCTATTTTGTATTCTCTCATTGTATCCTCAACGTTTTTGGTCTGCAAATGCTTGAAGTTTTGCTCGGTAAACTCGCCGCACCGTGGGCAATGGTAGGCAATGCGACCGGCGAAAACGTACTCATAGCAAATGAGTTTGCGGCATTTGCGACACCGCAATTCACGATATATTTTACCGTTTATATTCACCGGGTCCTCGCCTGAAAATTGATCGAAAACTCATCATGACCGTTTTCCGACCGGCCCATGTGGCCGCCCTCCGATATGGCAAAAATAAAATAAAAATAGGTTGAGCCGACGGTTTCGTTGTCCAATTGGTGCAATGCGGCCCTCACCTGATCCAGCGTGGTTTTGCCGGCCAAATAGGTATCGGCCCGGATATATATTTGAAATGTAGGCTCATAGGTGGGCAAATACCGGTCGGGTTGAGTGCCCCCGGTATCGAGGACCGCCATGATGGTGCCGGTGCCGGTTTCGGGCAAGTAGGATTTGAAAATGTTGGTGCCTAGAGTGCCCACCCCCTCATCCTCAAGGTGTTGGGCAATGTCGTCAATAAGTGCCATATATCACCCCAATGCTTCCTTCAAATTTTGCTCAAAAAATTGCTTGAAAACTGCCAGGTTATGTTTGATCGGGTCCTCCAAATATTTACCCTTGCGGCCTTTGCGAAATCGAAATTGCGGGTTTTCGTGTAACCTGGCCGCATATACGGTATTGTACCCGACGGTGGCATGGTCCATGTATTGCGGCTCAACGTGCCCACTATTTTGGAGGCGGCCGGTGTCGTGGGGCACCTCAAATTGTGAGAGGCGCAACACTTCATTGGCCACGTCCAAAATACCGCCCCATTTGACGATTTTGATTTTGGCGGTGAGTTTATCAATTCCCACCTTAAAACTTGATAGGTCGACGCTCATGTTTGCCATTTGATCAATTCCACTTTGATGTGATGGGTGCCACCATTGCCGGTGATGGCCTCATATTTGTTGAAAACTTTGTAAGACTCCGACCCAAACACGACCTTGTCGTCAACACTGATGGTGGTGTCGGGCGGTACCCAACATTCGGCCTCGATCAATATGAGTGAGCCATTGTCGAGCAATCGGCGTATGGTGGTTTTTTGAAACCGGCAATTGACCGTGGTGCCCGACCCCACCGCCTCGCGGCCATAGTCGTCATACCCGGTTTTGGTGTACAGGGTCAATTTTTGGTTGAGTAATCCCAAAAAACTCATTGGTTGATAATCCTTCCGGTCCGGTTAATATAGCCACGCAATAGCAATTTGGCTTTTGGCGCTATCATCCGGGCCAAACTGATTGATGATTTTTCACCCATTGAATACGAGTAATCGCCAATTGACTCGCTGGTTTTATCGCTTTGGTCGGTGGTGAAAAACTCATCCCCCTGGTTGATGATGTATTCGACCTGGGCCGCCACGGCCCGGCGTACCGCCTCGGGTATGCTTTTGTAGTAGGTGGTGACGCTGGCGTCTAGGTGGGTAATAACATCGGTATAGCGGGGGAATTTGCCCAATTGGTGTATGCGGTAAAAACTGGTTGAGTCGGGTGTGGTGGTCCAGGCCGAGGCCACGGTCAAAACCCCCGCTTTGGTTGACGCGCTCACCCGCCGGCGCTGGCCCGAGCCGGTGCCATCAACAATTTCGATTTCACATAGTTTGAAAAAATTGGCCTCGTATACGTTTTGGTGTTCGGTTTCAAGGGTAATGGTGGCCGATCCCCCGGCGGTGGCCCGGCCCAAAATTTCATACTCCAAAAACTTTTGTTGATACCCGACAAATGAGTCGATCATTTCCTCGGCTTGACTGATAACGTCGTCGGCCTCGTCCGTGTCGGTGACGGTAATGTTGGCAAATTGTTCGAGTTCGTCTTGGCTCAAATAGCCTCGCCGGCTCGATGGTGTCGTTGATGTAACGGCCATATGGGTTTTCCTTTCTTAAATTATATCAGTATTTTTTATACCAATTGGGTGATGATTTGGTGTGGTAGGTTTTCGGGTCCTCATCATACCAATCCGGGTGAGTTTTTGAGGCGTAGGTTTTGGGGTCCTCGTTATACCATGAGGGTTTGGCTTTTTTGTGCCATTTGGACCCGCGCAACCGGGCGCCCCTGATCGAGGACACGTTGCCGGTTAATTTGGCACCACGTTCGTCATTTGATTGCAATAACCCGCGCAATGTGGCCGACCGGTTGCTTGCGGCTGTCGCTTGACCTGAAAGTTTGCCGGCGCGCTGGTCGTTTTCGGCGTATACCCCAAACAACCCGGCGCCCCGGTCGGTGGCGGCGGCGTCTTTGGCCGTCAATTCGGCGGCGCGCTCACTGGTGGCGGCCGCTTTCCCTGTCAAATTTGCACCCCGCTCGTCATTGTCGGTTTCGACCCCGGACGCAATCGCCGGCCGCTCACTGGCGTCGGTTTCACTCCCGGCGAGGTGCCCGGCCTTTTGACTGGCCCACACGTCGGCCTCATTCCCTAAAACATAGGTGAAAAATGTGCTTTGAGCCAAATACATGTTGGCTTCGGTCCTGATCCAATCATAGTCACGCTCGAGGCCATAGGAAATCCGGGTTTCGTCAATTGAACCATTCCACCCTTGCGTGGTGACGTCGCCGCCGATCCACACCGAATTTGACCCACTGTAGGTGGTGGTGACGGGAGTGGCGGCGGTGTAGGTTTTGTCAATACTCGAGGTGATGACATGAAGGCGTAATTGCGCCCCCTCGTGAATGCCCACCACATAGGTCCAAGTGGCGGCCGGAAATACCTCATCACCAATGACGTCACCGGCCAATCCCATTTGAAAATGGGTATTTTTGGAGGTGATTTTGGACCCGAAAATGTAGGTGTTGAAAGTGCCGGCTTCCCTGATGGTGACAATGCGCCGCTCGTCGGCGGGGTTGTCGATCAGGTATACCAGGGCCGAAACGACCAAATTGCCGGCACCCACAATGCCGGTGTCGTCGTTTCTCTCAAGTTTGTTGGTGTTGGACACATAAGTGGTCGATTTGCCGATCAAATCGTCACCGGTGCCCGGTGGCCCCCAAGGTGCGGCGGCCCCGGTGAGGTGGTAATTGTTGCCGGAAAAATCCCTGTAATGGTCGGCGTCGGCGCTGGTGACCTCACTCATGTAATAGGCGGCCGTGTACCCGGTGGTGTAGGCGTCACCATAGGCCCATTGTTGGGTGGTAACCTCACTATTGCCATAGAATATATAGAAAATGGTGTCAACGGTTGAGGATAGGGTGGGCAATAGCACATGGCCCACCACCCGGCCGGTGGACGGTTCGTACAATTCGATGTCAAACCCAAGGGCATTCAAACCGGCGTAATCGCTGGCAAAGGTGATGTCATACCCGCTTTCGCTTTGCACCTTGCCCCCATTGCTTGCCGATTTCAAATCAGGGTCGGTGATTTCAAAGGCAAAGGTGAAATTTTCTTTGTCGCCTCCGGACACCTTGGTGTAATCGATAGTGATGGCCCCTTGGTAGGTATAGCCATTTGACCAGGGGTCGGGCAAAAATCCGGTAATTTTGGCGCCCCGCTCACTCCCCTCGCTGGTGGTGCCGGATATGTGGCCGCCTCGGGTTGAGGATGAGCCGGCAATCCCTTCCAAATGACCGGTGCGCTCATCATTGTCGGCCTCGGTGCCGGTAATGTGGCCGGCCCGGTTCGAATTGGTCAACACCTGGCCATAAGTATTGGCACCCCGCTCGTCATTGTCGGTTGATTTTCCAATCAGGTGTGCCCCACGGGTGGCGGTGGTGGTATCGATACCGGCGAGGTGCCCGGCACGATCCGAATTTGACCCCTCCACCCCCACCAAATGCCCCCCCCGGGTATCGGCGGTGGTATCGACTCCCACCACATGTGCCCCGCGATTTGAGGCCGTGCCACCCAATCCAATAATATGACCGGCTCGATCACTTGTGGCCGTATCAATTCCAATAACATGTGCCCCGCGTTCGGTGTTTTCCAGTGATTGACCAATCAGGTGTGCCCCGCGCGTTGCATTCGCCGCCGCTTGACCTGTTACACGAGCCGACCGGTTGGCGCTGGTGGTGTCCTTACCAATGACATGTGCCCCACGCTCATCATTGGCCGTGTCAACGCCAACCATATGTGCGGCGCGGGTGCTATTGGCGGTTTCGGCCCCGGAAAAATCAATGGTGAAATGGTCGGCTGATAGGGTGTGCGAGCCGGTGGTAATAGCGCCCCGGGTGGAGTTGGTGGCGGATTTACCGGTAAGGTGCGCCCCGCGAGTTGAGTTGGTGGCGGTGCCGGTACTAATCCCCCACGAGGCAAATGAGGCCACGGCTTCGGAGGTAGCACCGGAAAAGTCGGCGGTGATGGTTAACCCGGTTTGCGCGTCGAGGAATGACTTACTCGCACCCGAATAAGTGACAAATGTTTCCAGAGTACCGTCAAAATCCTCAGTTAATCCCGTCCATGTGGTTGTGCCGCCAGAGTTTGTGAGTGCTACAGCAACGGCAAATCCTCCCGCCGGAATATCGAGGGTGTTGGTGGGGTCGGCGGTAGAAATATACCCGGCGGTGTCGGACGCCGTGGCGCTTGACAAACTGGTGACGCGGTATACTCCAATAATTGAGCGCACCATGGTGGCGCCATAGGTGACCACCACGTTTCCAGAGGTGCCGGTGGGTACGGCGGCGATAAAAATGCCGGAAACGTCGGTGTTTGTTGAGGTGTTGGTGTTTTGGTGTACTTCCGTGGCACTAACCCCGCCGATGGTCACCCCGGTGATGGTGGTAGAGGCCCCGGCTTTGCGGGCGGCGGCGGTAACGATTATGTAGCGGTCGGCGGCGGCGTCACCAAAACTCACCGAATAGGTGTATTGGTTGGTATCCGCGGTGTCGGGGTATGAGTTAATGAATGAATACGCCATATTATGTCACCTCTTGATATACGCGGCATGCGACTAAATAATTGGCGTCATAGTAGTTTTCGGGGTTGGTGGAAATTGAGCCGGTAAGGGTGAAGTCGGTGTTTTTGGCGGCGGAGGTTTCGGTGTCAAGGTTTTCCCACTCATCCGAATTGTGGTTGTATACTTGTAAATATACGGTGGCGGCCGTTGGCGCCAGGGTTGATTGACCATTCCAGGTGACGGTGAGTGGGTCGGCATTGGCCGTGTCGTTGTATTCTTTGTACATGTGGACCATGAAATCGGTGCTGGTGGCGACTAGCGGCACCCGGGTGCCATCGTCGGTGGAAACGTCGGTGACCTCTTGTGATGAGTAAACCCCGGCCAAATTCGAGTCGTCGGTGGGTAAAGTTTCTTTAACTTCCTTTGTGTAAACACTTCCCACCTCACCCTCAAGGGTGGCGGGGCGGGTTGAGTTGGCGGTGAGTGAGCCAGTAGCATGAGCGGCGCGGGTTGACGAGGTGGTGGCAATGCCGGTGGTGTGGGCCGCCCGGGTGGAATTGGCGGTGAGTGAGCCGGCTGTATAGGTGGCGTATATCGAATTTACATAGTTTATTTGTGAACCGCCAACGCCCATCGTTGATGGCCAAGTTTCGAACGTTTCCGTTTTATAAAAAAATTGACCTGTGCCGGCCGAGTCTAAATAGGGATAATATTGCACCGTTGAAGAATGAAAATTTAACAACCAATATTTTGTACCACCCGTCAATGACGCTGATATGTTTACTGTCCTCCATCCTGCAGTTGTTGTAACCGTTGTGTTTCCTGTATCCTCTGCCACTTTTGAATTGGGATAATTACTCCCTGTATCGGTATAAATACCTCCACCCATTGAAACAGTTGCCCCACGCGAATATGTGGTTAATGATGTTACATCACCATTTACTGAAATGGTTGCATATGATCCATTTATTCTATTCTGGCCAATATTCGAGGATGATGACGCCCCTACACTTGTGTAACCGAAAGTAGGGTCAATAATTACCGGATACACCGCATTTTCCAACCACTTCTCATCCAGGGTGAGGGTTAAAATTCCGGCTTGCTCGGCCAAACTCAATTCACCCCAAATTCGATCACCCTTGGAGTCGGTGGCAAAGGGTCGGTATAAATGAAACGCTTTGCCGACTTTGTATTCCATTCCATTGATATCATTCATTCCGCCTTTGTATTTGTGGTAAACAGCATACGAACCCACCACGTTTTCTGGCCGCTCAAACCCCTCGTCGATTTCCTCTTGACTTAGTGCCGGTTGATAAAACCAGTCCAATTCCTTTGTGTTGACTGAAAATTGAAACGTATTGGCGGCGGGTTTTTCCCTCAAAACTATTTCAAATTCAAACCCACCCTCATCCATGTCGTCGCGCTCGTACATGTTGACGGCAAGTTTGTCGCGGTCAATCACCGCCCCCCGCTCGTCATGGGTGATGATTTCGTTGGCGTCCTCGGGCAAAATCAACCGGATTGACGCATTGACCTCATTTTCCCACCGTTGAATTTTGACTTGGGGTTGGAATTTGGCCGGGTCGCGGTCATCCCCTACCACCACCTCGATTTTGTCTTTGGGGTTTTCTTTGGGTGTGGCTTTGTAGGCTAGGTTTTGGGGGTCAAAAACCAACCCGGTGCGCGAAATGGTATCACTCATATTTTCTTTTCGACCATCAATACCCACATATTTTGGGTGTGTTGTTCGTCGACCCATATTTGCAATTCGTGGTCACCATAGTCGGCGATGGCCACGGTAAACCACCCCAAATTTTTGTTGGTGCCGTCCGGGGCCATTTCCCGGGTGATTTTCCGGCACACCTCAAAATCGAGGGGTTTTTTCAAATTGTCAAACTCGCGGAATTTGGGATTTTTGCCGCTTGAGGGCAAATTGTAGGTGCGGCCATCGTCGGTATATAGCGACAATGAGGTGATGTGGGTTTTTTGTTGGGCTTGATATTCGAGCAATTTTTGCCAGGGTGACAATTCCCCTTTGACTTCAACAAATGGGCCTTTGCCCTCAAAAAATGTGTCACCATTGGCGAGTGATACTTGCCATTTGACGCGATGTGCTAGGTCCATGACTGGCCCCTTTCATGCTATTTGTTAGAGTCTACAGTGAGCCTCAATTGGTTTTGGTTATTCTTGCGGTACTACAAATTCGAATGCCTCATCCCCCACCATGACGTCGAGTTTTTCGACACCCGGTTGGATGGCAATTTTGTGGTCGGCGGTGACAATCCCGCGCACCCCACCAATTCGTACCCGCATGGCGCCGATTTTTTCCTCGGGTTTTTCAACCCCGGCACCGGTGAGGATTTCAAGTGCGGTCAATTTCATATATTCCCCCTTTTAGCTATAGGTTAATTCGTCACGCAAAGTAAATGCGGTTTTGTCGCCAACCGACTCGGGTGAGGCGGATACGGCAATGTAAAAATCATGGCTTTCGGCGCTGGCCGAGTCGGTCACCGTAAGTGCGGCCGCGCTTCCCTCGGCATTCGTCCAATTGGCGTCGGCCTGTTCGGCGGCGTAAAACGTCACCCCGGTGGGTACTTCGGTGGTGGTTGAGCCGTCGTAAGCATAGAAAATGTGCGAGGATACTGCCACGGCCGAGGTGTGGGCAAACGTAATTTTGAGGGTACATTCGGCGTCGGTGATGGCGTCCAAATCCTCGGTGCCATCCCCCCAATCGGCTTGAGAGTCACCCCCGGTGCCCCCGGTGGCGGAAATAAATTTGACGTTATTGGGCGTGTTGCCGTCCGAGTCGTTTGCCCCGACCGAGCTTTCAACGTGCGTACTATCATTGTACGAACTCACGGTGATTGCCGAGTCAAAGGTGGCCCCGGCAAATTGCACGAGGTCCGTGGCGTCAATGGTTGTAGGCGAGGTGCCCTGTAAAACCCAGGTGTATGTGGCCATATGGTGTCACTCCTATACTATATGCATTTTCCCAAAAATGCCGCTAATTGGGACCCCTCGGCGTCGAAATCGACCACCGCATTGAATACATTATACACATTTTTTCGCAATTGCTCATACATCGAATTTTGACTGTAGTGTTCAATTTTGTTGATGATGGCCGGGGCGTCTAGGTTGTCAATGGCAATGCACGTTTGGCCATCGACCATCAATTTGCCGGCCAATTTGCCCGCGTAGTACCCCATTTTGACGATGGGCGGCACCCCCATGGCATAGGCGTTGTGAATGATGTGGCCATACCCATCGCCACCGGCTTTCAAATGCCACACAAATTTTGAGCGGCCCATGATTTCGGCCAATAGCTTTTGGCCATTGGCCTCGCCATCGCGGCATGAGCCGCCCAATGATTTGAATGTCCAATCGGGCATGAGTTTTTCAACCTTTGAAAACGTGGCCCAATCCTGCTTGTATATGCTGGCCGATTGATAGCAATTGATGAAACAGGTGATGGTGTTGCCCTCAAAGGTGGGCATTGGTTTGAAAACATGGGTGTCAAATTCTTGGTGGTATTCGATAATATTGAACCCCGGCGGGTGGGTGGGAAGGGTGGCCGAGGCCATAATGTTTTTGATTGGTTGGGCGGGGTTGATTTCCCACGCATTGCCGACTTGAAAAATGGCTTTTGGATGATTGGGGTGTTCGCTGGCCAACCGGGCAAAACTGTCAATGTGGGCCGGAATGGTGGCAATGACAAAATCAATCGGGGTTTGGAAAAACCGGTCGATGGTGATGGCGTTGTGGTCATAGTCATATTCGGGGTCATAGGCCAAATAGTGCCCCGGCTCCGGTTCGGGGTAGTCGGGCCGCACCCCCAAATATTGCGCCACGGTGAGCGGGTGATTGTTGTAAATTTCGGCCATTTTCCAATACCCCCGGTGCAACCAATCCTCACCCAAGGGGCGGTATAATTTCCCGCCAAATCGCCGCTCAAATAATAGTCGAAATGAATTATACAAACTGAAATGGTGAAGGTCGGCAAATACTTTGTATTGTTGCATATGTGTTGTTTACTATACCAACCCCACTCCCCTATTGCATGTGTTAGCATTTTTTGTGATTTTAGCCTGGACCCCCAAAAATTTTTTCGGTAGGGGAGAGTAGGGGAGTGGTGAGCCTATAATTGCAATTATTGCGATATTATAGCGCGGCACGTTCTAGCGCCTCTCTCGCGGTGTTTTCAAATTGAGGGTGCAAAACCAACCCGGCCGATAATACGGCCCGCAAATAGGCATAGAATTTTTCGGGTTGGTAGTTTGCGGGTAATCCCTCACTTACCAACCGCCAATTGTGGCTTAGGCCATTGTAGTGGTAATACAAGTTTTCCGGTATTTTGACCGGTTCGATCCCGGCGCTTTTGAGGTCGATTTGTATGCGGCCAAAATGATCGTATGCCGGCGGGTTGGCGGCGAAATCGAGGTGGGTTTGAGTGAGGGCATGCCGGCTCATGAATAGTGAGCACGGGTGCAATCGGCTTTCCTGGTACACACCAATGACGTCGGCGGTTTGGTTTTCCACAAATTCCCAAAACCCGCCCAAGGGCCAAAAATCCTGTTCGGCAAACCACACATACGGCGCGTTGTAACTCAAAACGAGTGCATGCCGCATGGCCACATTGCGCCAATCCTCGCCGCCACGGGCTTTGGTATCGACAAAAATGACATGATCCTCAAACATGTG